>Ga0233426_10004483_pt1 | contig 10482 bp, 9 predicted proteins | sample SI_118_April2016_6_FD_179875 | JGI IMG/M metagenome (GOLD analysis project Ga0233426, IMG submission 179875) | Seawater microbial communities from Saanich Inlet, British Columbia, Canada - SI_118_April2016_10_MG | ecosystem: Environmental > Aquatic > Marine > Inlet | place: Canada: British... | reverse complement strand
CAATATTGAATTTGTTTTCTAACTCAGCATGCGTTGTAGTTTGTGGATTTGTATTGGGCATCTCCATAAAAGAAGTAATCCCTCCAGCTACTGCTGCTCTACTTTCAGTTCTAATATTAGCTTTATGTGTTAATCCTGGTTCACGAAAGTGTACCTGATCATCAATCATTCCTGGCAACAAGTGTAATCCAGTGGCATCAATTACTGCTGCGTTTTCATCCGAAAAACTAATATCTCCTTTAAAGACATCTTCAATCTTACCATTTTTAACAACTAAACTTCCAACAAACTCTTCGCCTTCGTTTACAATTGTTGCATTTTTAATGAATAATGTGCTCATAATCGAATTTTATTGAGCTACAAAGATAATTGAACTTAGTAAGAGTGCGTAATAGTTTAGGGATTGTTTATCCACAAATAGGGGATAGAATCAATACTTTTTAAACCAAGATTTGATTTTCATAAATAAAACACCAAAAATTGCTTCTTTAAAGATAGAAGAACTCATTTTTGATTGTCCTTTTTTACGATCCGTGAAAATTATTGGAACTTCATCAATTTTAAACCCTAAGCGCCATGCTGTAAATTTCATTTCGATTTGAAAAGCATAACCTACAAAATTGATCTTATTCAAATCAATTCGTTCCAAAACTCGACGATGATAACAAACATAACCTGCAGTTGTATCACGCACATGAATTCGAGTTACCCATCGAACATATACAGATGCAAAATAGCTCATTAACACTCGAATCATTGGCCAGTTCACAACGTTTACGCCACTAATATAACGTGAACCAACAGCAACATCTGCCCCGTCTATTTCACAAGCATTATACAAATCTATTAACGAATTTGGCGGATGAGAGAAATCAGCATCCATTTCTATAATGTAGCTATAATCGTGTGTCAAAGCCCACTTAAATCCATGGATGTAAGCTGTTCCTAAACCTAATTTACCTGTTCGTTCTTCGATGTGGAGTTTACCCGGAAACTCTTGTTGTAGCTCTTTAACAATATTCGCTGTACCATCAGGTGAGCCGTCATCAACTACTAAAACGTGGTATAATTTTTCTAACCCAAAAACCAAACGAAGAATATCTTCGATATTCTCAATTTCGTTATACGTTGGTATTATTATTAAAGTATTCGACATTATTTTGCAGATGCAAGTTAAATATTAAAAGGGAAATATAAATGCTATTTTAAAAAGTTCATTACTTTATCAAAAAACTGCACTGGGTTTTCCGCGTGTAGCCAATGCCCAGCATCGTCAATTGTAGAGTACTGTGCCATTGGAAAAACATCCTCAATTACATCAATGTCATCCTCTGTTATATAATTTGAGTTTTCGCCTCGAACAAAAAGTGTAGGATTTGTAAAATATGCGAAACCTGCTAGCGCCTCTCCTATATTTTCAATTTGAGCACTCAATACTTTTAAGTTGAATTTCCAACCTAATGTTTCTTTGTCTTTCCTTGTTATACCTTTCATCAGGAACTGAACGATTCCTGGCTCTTGAATAGACTCTTCAATTTTAGCTTGAACTTCTTTTCGATCAGTTATCGTTTCGAAATTAACAGATTCCAATGCTGCTATTATATTTTGATGATGCGGAGCGTAGTACTTTGGAGCAATATCTACTACTACCATTTTTTTAATAAACTGAGGGTTTTCAATCGAAAATTGCATTACTGTTTTACCACCCATTGAGTGTCCTAATAAATGTGCTTCTTCAATATTCTCAGACTCTAAAAACTGCAATAAATCAGCAGCCATTGCTTTATAATTATGCTTATCGAAATGAGGTGACCTACCGTGATTTCGTTGATCCAAAACATAAGTTGTAAAATGTTCACCAAACTGCTTACCTAAAGATTGCCAATTATCCAATGATCCAAAAAGACCATGCAAAATGACTAAAACCGCTTCCCCCTCTCCGTACTTCTTAAAATTCAATCCCATTGTCCGTATTTAAAGCTCTTCTATATAATTGTATTGTGTTTTCCAACCCTAAATATAAGGCATCGGCAATTAAAGCATGTCCAATACTTACTTCAGCCAGTGCAGGGATTTGTTTTGCAAAATAATTTAAGTTTTCTAAACTTAAATCATGTCCGGCATTTATGCCTAAGCCAATCTCTTTCGCAAATACGGCAGCTTTTTTATATGGTAAAACTGAATCCAAATTTCCTTTTGAAAATTCATGTGCAAATTGTTCGGTGTATAATTCAATTCGATCAGCTCCCGTTTTTTTCACCCATTCAATTTGTTCCAAAATAGGGTCCACAAAAATGGAAACTCGGATTCCTTCATTTTGAAATTCTTTTGTTACTTCTGATAGAAGTTCAAAGTTCTTCTTTACATCCCATCCAGCATTACTAGTAATTGCTTCTGGCGGATCAGGTACTAAAGTGACTTGAGCAGGTTTGTTTTCTTTCACTAATTCAACAAAACCATCTCCAGGATATCCTTCTATATTGAATTCTGTTGATAATAAAGGATTAAGATCTCTTACATCCTGATAACGGATGTGCCGTTCATCAGGTCTTGGGTGAACAGTTATTCCTTGGGCCCCAAATCGTTCGCAATCCATGGCTACCTTGATTAAATTAGGCACATCTCCTCCTCTCGAATTCCTTAATGTGGCAATCTTATTTATATTAACGCTTAGTACTGTCATTTCTATTTATCTTAATGCAAAACTACAAAACTAAAAAAATACTACTTTTACAGTATCATTTTAATAGTATTTAACTGTGATTGCAAAAGAATTAATATCTGTACACATTCCATCCATGTCTTTTAATGATGAGGCTGAAAAGGCTTTGACGTTAATGGACGAGAATAAAGTGTCTCATATTCCGGTTGTTGACAATGGAGAATACCATGGTTTAATATCTGAAAATGAGATACTTGACCTAGATGACATATTCCTGCCTTTAAATCAAGTAAGGCCAATATTGACAAGGCCTTCTGTGAAAATGTATGATTACATTTATGATATCCTGTCTGTTTTTTCTCAGAATAACATTACAGCGCTCCCAGTTTTAGATGATAATGGTCAATACATTGGAGTAATTGGGCAAGAAGAATTGGTTAAAACCTTGGCTAAACTCACCAATGCCAAAGAACCCGGTGGTGTAATTGTTTTGGGTTTAAACATCCGAGATTATTCTATGGTTCAAATCGCCCAAATTATTGAAAGTGAAAATGCCAAAATTCTTTCTTCTTACACAAGCACGCAAGATGATTCTTTAAAAATGGACATTGTTTTAAAAATTAATAAGTCTGACCTTTCTTCAATTTTAGCAAGTTTCACACGCTATGACTATGAGATCAAAGCTTCTTTTCACGAAAGCGAATACGAAGAAGATTTAGAAAGAAGGTATAATCAATTTATTAAATACTTAAACATTTAATCCGTGAGAGGATTATTCTCATTACTTGTTATATTTAGCATGTTTGTTAATAGCTCGGTTTCTGCCCAAGAAATTGCAGAAATCAATGTTATTGGAAATAAGAAGACTAAACTTAAAATAATTTTCAGAGAACTTACTTTTACAGTTGGCGACACTATTCTTCCAAAGGACACAGCTAATCACACAACTAATTCAGAAAACAACTTATTTAATACATCCTTATTCAATTTCACAACAGTTCATTTTAAAGACACTTTAGGTAAATGGTATGTGGAAGTTGAACTTCAAGAACGTTGGTACTTATGGCCTGAAGTAATAATTAAATTTCAAGATCGAAATTTTTCCGAATGGCTAAAAAACAAGGACTTAAGTAGAATTGACGCAGGAGTTCATTTAAATAAATTCAACTTTCTAGGCTTAAATCAAACCCTTCAAATAAACGGGTATCTAGGTTTTACCGAAAAATTCGGGTTTAAATATAAAGTACCTTATATTAACAAAAAGCTAAAAGATGGATTAAAAATAGCCTCTAATTACAGTACTCGAAATGAAATTTTCACGGGAGTTCGTAATAATGAAATGATTTATTTAAAAAATGACTCAGCCTCACTTTACTCAAGATTCAATTTTCAATTTGAATATTTTAGACGAAATGGGTTTTACCAAAATCAATACTTCAATGCCGAATTCATTCAAATCAAAACTCAAAACGAACTTTCTAATTTAAATAATCATTATATAGGTCAGTCTGATAATTTATTGCGCTACGGTTATTTAAGTTACAGGTATAAATTGGATAAGCGATTTAGTCAAAACTATCCCTTAAAAGGATTCTTTTTTGATGTTCAATTAAAACAGTTTGGGCTAAAAAAAATTGACAATTCTAATTTATCCGTAACACACCTTCAAAGTAGCTACAGGTATTACAAACAAATAAAAAACCGTTTATATTGGGCCTCAGGTATTCATATTGGGCAGTTCATGCAAAATAATGTTCCTTTTATTTTTAAAAATGGATTGGGCTTTTCTAATTATGTGAGAGGTTATGAACCTTATGTCATTATGGGGAAAACTTCTAGCTTAATAAAAAACAACTTTAAAATTCAATTACTAAAGCCGAAGAACTATATGCTACCCTTCATTAAGAAGATAAAAAAGTTTAGTAAAATACATTTTGCACTTTACCTTAACACATACATTGACGCTGGATATGTATTTGACAATAATCCATTGTCAAATGATTTAATAAATAACTTTCTTATTGGAGGAGGAACGGGATTGGACTGGATAACCTATTATGATGTGGTTATCAGAACTGAATACTCGGCAAATAAGATGGGAGAATATAACTTTAACATTAGTTTTGTTGCACCAATCTAACAAACGAATCATCTGTTAAACTTATTCGTACATAAAACGTAATATTGCACAATTATGAAAATAGGAGTTTACGGCATAAAATTTAATCCTGAGAAGCTAAGTACTTTTCAAAACCTTTTTACATTCCTAAAATCTAAATCTGCAGATAATACCATTTCTATTTATGGTGGATTACACAAGCAGTTGGTTGGAAATGTAAATGACATTGAAGGTTTTGGTAAATTCTCCTATTCTGATGAGATTAAGGGGTATGATTTACTTATCTGTTTAGGAGGAGATGGTTCTATTTTGGATTCCCTTTCAATAGTAAGAAATTCAAATGTCCCTGTTTTTGGTATTAATACCGGTAGATTAGGATTCCTTTCTAGTATTTCTACTGAAGATGTTCAAAATCCTCTTGAAGAAATTTTTGCTGGAAATATAAACTCTGAAAAAAGAAGTATCCTTAAATTATCTACGAAATCAAATCATTTTGGAGATATTAATTATGCTCTAAATGAAGTTACTGTGCATAAAAAAGATTCATCTTCGATGATGATTATTCATGCATATGTAAACGATAAATTTTTAAACTCTTATTGGGCGGATGGTTTAATCATATCTACGCCAACAGGCTCAACTGGGTATAATTTAAGTTGTTCTGGTCCTATTGTAATGCCAGGAAGTGATGTATTCATTATCACGCCTATTGCTCCACATAACCTTAATGTCCGACCGTTAATTATTCCTGATCATAAAAAGATTACTTTAAAATTAGAAGGTAGAGATGATGAATTTCTTGTTGCTTTGGACGCAAGGAGTGAACCTATTAAAATTGATGAGGAATTAGTGATCGAACATGGTGAATATTATATGAATGTAGTAAGAGCTCCTGATCATTCCTTCTTTAGTACAATACGAAATAAGTTGAACTGGGGACTAGATAATCGAAACTAATTGATATTTAATTCATTCATATTGGATTAGAAACGGTGAAATTTATATCTTTGCTCGGTAATAGTGTTTTAAAGCATTGAAAATGAAAGCTAAATTACTTTTAATTATTATACTTCTAGGAGTTGGTTTTAATTCTGAAGCTCAGCGTTGGAAAAGATATAGATGGGAAACCATTTTTGGAATAGGCGCATCAAATTTCCTTGGAGACTTAGGAGGTGCTGATCAAGTAGGAACGAACTACATGAAGGATTTAGAGTGGTCCAAGACTAGACTCGCTATTACTGCGGGATTAAGGTTCAAGCAAACTCAACAAATATCTCATAAAATTGCTTTTACTGCAGGAATTGTAGCTGGTGACGATATGAAAACTGAAGATCCTATACGTAGAGCTAGAGATTTAAATTTCAGATCTCCTATTTTGGAGTTAGGTTATAATTTTGAATTCTACCTCAAAAAAGAAAAAAGAGGACACCGTTTTAAATTAAGAGGAGTAAAAGGTCTAAGAAGTATGGCGATTTATCCATATGGATTTTTGGGGATTTCAGGATTCTTTTTTGCTCCACAGGGTAAATTCGGTGATGGATGGCATTACTTAAAACAATTAAATACAGAAGGACAAACATTATCTCCTACTCGAACAGCATATAGTAAATTTCAATTAGCAGTTCCATTAGGTCTTGGGTTAAAAGTTGCTGTTGATAGGAGATGGTTAGTTAGTATCGAGTACGGATTGAGGAAAACATTCACAGATTATATTGACGATGTTAGTACTACTTACTATCCTAATGACCTAATTGAATTCAATTTTGGAACAGATGCTGCTTTAGCTGCTGACCCTACTCAAGGAAGTTGGATTGGTGCTAAATCATATGAACAACGTGGAGATCCTACAGATAATGACTCTTATATGTTTTTACTTTTAAGTGCAAACTACAAATTAAAAACTACCAGAGGTGGTTTACCTAAATTCAGATAAGATTAATAAAATTCAAATACTAAAACCTAAACTCCTACGTTTAGGTTTTGTTTTTTATGAAAGGTCTATTTATCCATATATATATATTAATATCCACCCCTATTCTACTGGCTCAAACACCAAATTCTAGTTGGGAGTTAGGAGTATTTGGAGGCGATTCATATTATTTGGGAGAAACTAACCAAAAACATATCTTGCCATTTAACGTAGCCTTTGGTCCATTTCTTCGATATAATTACGATGAACGACTAAGCTTAAAAGCAGCTTTAACAATAGGACAAATAGAAGGAAATGATGCTAATAGCAATAATTCCTTTAACAAGGATCGAAATTTTGCTTTTACATCTCAATTAATTGAAGGATCTGTTATTGGTGAATTTAATTTTTTCTCTTTTTCAGCATTAGACCCGAATTCGTATAAGGCAACTCCATATTTTTTTATTGGAACTGCTTTTACCAACCATAATCCTAAAGCCAATTTTAACGGAATTCTAATTAGTACTGCTAGCCTTCAAACCGAAGGAAAAGCATTTTCAAAAAATATTTTCGTAATTCCACTAGGTGTTGGTATCAAAACAAGGTTTAATAGTTGGGGAATTGGTTTAAATTGGGGAATCAGAAAAACCTTTACAGATTACATGGACGACATTAGTACGGACTATATTACGGAAGCCTCAACAACGTCGGCAAGTCAATCAAGCATAGCGAATACAACACAATATTCTAATGTTGATAATATAAAAAGAGGTGACCGATACAATAAAGACTGGTATGTATTTACTGGATTAACAATTTTTGTAAACTTAACCCCTGAAGAGGTGTGTCGTAAATGAATTAAAACACTATTTTTGTGGGCTTAGGCTAATCCAAAACTAACAGGTTTAATGGCTAAATTTGAAGAAGTAAATAAAAAAACCATACCTAAGCACGTAGCCATTATTATGGATGGAAACGGGCGATGGGCTAAACAAAAAGGGAGACTTCGTGTTTTCGGACATAAGGGAGGTGTGAAAGCAGTTCAGTCTACAATTGAAGGAGCGGCCAAAGTTGGGGTTAAATACGTTACTTTATATGCATTTTCTACAGAGAATTGGAATCGGCCTAAATTTGAAGTTAATGCTTTGATGGACCTACTTGTTGACACAATCAAAAAAGAGGTTAAGACTTTAAATAAGAATAAAATTCGTTTACAAGCCATTGGAGATTTAGACTCGTTACCAAAAAGAGCACAAGAAAAGCTTCAGTCTGCTATCGATGAAACAGCAGCTAACGATCATATGACTTTAGTTTTAGCACTTAGTTATTCTGCAAAGTGGGAAATGATCAATGCTGTAAAATCAATTGCATCAAAACTTAAAGAAGGTAGTATCGGTGAACACGAAATTAACGAAGAGTTAATTGACAACTCACTTTCTACTGCCGGAATACCCAACCCTGAGTTAATGATTAGAACATCAGGAGAACACCGAATTAGTAACTTTCTACTTTGGCAATTAGCTTATGCAGAATTATATTTCACACCTAAGTTGTGGCCTGACTTTAGAGACGAAGACTTTTATGATGCTTTAATCAGTTTTCAAAATCGAGAACGTCGTTTTGGGAAAACAAGCGAACAACTCACAGAAAAAAATAATTAATGAAACTACACTTTACAATATTTCTACTTACCATCTTTACTCTTTTTTCTAAAGGTCAAGCGATTGGTGACTCGCTTCAAACAAACCTATTGGACTCGACTCTTAAAACAGAGATTAAAATTCAAGAAAAACCTACTTTCAATCTGAATATACCTAAGGTATACACTATCAAATCCATTTCGATTGAAGGGACAAACAGAAATAAAAGTGCCGTTTTATTACGGAGTGGATTAGCGGAAGGTGATGAAATAAAAGTACCTAGTGACGTTACTGCTGATGCGATTAAAAAACTTTGGGATTCTAAACTTTTTACTGATGTGAAATTATACGTCTCTAAAATTGAAGGTAATGACATTCACTTGCTTTTCAAGTTCAAGGAATCACCACAGATTGGAAAAATAGTTGTTGTAAAGGCTGAAACAGGGAAAAACCCAAGTAAGAGTGAAAGAGAAGATTTAACTGGTGATTTAAAGAACCTAACATATAGATCATATGGTCCAAATGTTATTTTCAGAGCAGAAGAAATTATCAAGAATTTTTATTTCTCAGAAGGAAAACTTTATCCTAAAATCAAACATTACACTAAGAATGACACAACAAAGAACAATAAAATAACCTTGTTTTTTGAAATAGATGAAGGTCCAAAAGTAAAAATTGAGGATATTGTTTTTAAAGGAAACAGGGCTCTTCCAGATTCTAAACTAAAAAGAGCAATGAAAGAAAGCAAAATGAAAATTTGGTGGAATATTTTCAGGACCTCTAAATTTATAAATGAAGAGTATAATCAAGATTTAGAATCGGTTAAAGCCATATATATGCAATATGGTTTCAGAGATATGCAAATTATTTCAGATACTATTATTAAAACTTCAGACAATCGAGTTAAGCTAGAAATCACAATTGATGAAGGAGATAGATATTACTACCGCAACATTAAATTCGTTGGTAACGCTAAATATACAAGTGACTTCCTTTTACACTACTTGAATATTAAGAAAGGTGACATTTATGACGAACAGCGCTTAAACCAGCGTTTATCTATGGATCCTCAACAAACGGATATCAGTTCACTTTATTTAGATGATGGATATTTATTCTTTAACCTAAACACTAAAGAAATCAAAATTGAAAATGATTCTGTGGATCTTGAAATTCAAATTTTCGAAGGAAAACAAGCTATTGTAGGAAGAATTACTATTGTGGGAAACACAAAAACAAGTGATCATGTTATTTTAAGAGAAATTTACATGAAACCTGGTGAGCTTTTTAAAAGATCAGATATCATTAGATCACAAAGAGAATTAGCAAACCTTAAATATTTCAATCCTGAAAAACTTCAAGTTAATCCAAAACCAAACCCGGCTACAGGAACAGTTGATATTGAGTTTGTTGTAGAAGAACAACCTTCTGACCAATTTGAATTACAAGGAGGTTTTGGAGCAGGAAAACCTGTAGGTACACTGGGACTTAGCTTTAACAATTTTTCTACTAAACGATTTTTCAAACGTAAATCATGGGCGCCAATCCCTTCTGGAGATGGACAAACATTAAGCCTACGAGCTCAATCTTCAGGATCATGGTACCAATCTTATAATTTTAGTTTTGTTGAACCTTGGTTTAGAGGAAAAAGACCTAACTCATTAAGTACTTCTATATATCATACAAGATTGCAAAACCCTCCTACTAACACTTCTACTGGTGGTTATCAAAATATCACGGGAGCAAGTCTTGGTTGGGGGACTCGTCTTAATTGGCCAGATAACTTCTTTAGGTTTCAGGCTTCTTTAGGATACCAACGATATAATGTATTTAACTACAGTGGGTTAAATATAGCTACAGATGAAAAAGGACAGTTTAATAACTTAAACCTTAGACTTAACCTTTCTAGAAATAGTATTGATCAACCTATCTACCCAAGGTCTGGTGGGGAGTTTAATCTTTCAGGACAATTTACACTTCCATTTGTTTCATCAAATAACTCACAAGATGACATTGCTACAATGAGTGAAGTTGATCGCTACAAATGGATCGAATACCACAAATATAAATTACACGCAGGTTGGTATAATAAAATAGTAGACAATCTTGTCCTTTATTCTAAAATTAACTTTGGTTTATTAGCAACTTATAA
>Ga0233426_10004478_pt1 | contig 10486 bp, 12 predicted proteins | sample SI_118_April2016_6_FD_179875 | JGI IMG/M metagenome (GOLD analysis project Ga0233426, IMG submission 179875) | Seawater microbial communities from Saanich Inlet, British Columbia, Canada - SI_118_April2016_10_MG | ecosystem: Environmental > Aquatic > Marine > Inlet | place: Canada: British... | reverse complement strand
AAGAAAATGTATTTGCTAGAGATATTGAAAAATTAATAAAGCAGAAAATTACGGAAGTAAAAGGGCATCCTTTTCCACAAACGGATAAGCCTATGAATCCTAAGGAAAAAAAAGAAGCTGAAAAGGAAAAAAACAGAAAGAAGCAAGAGTTTTTTGCCAATAGAAAGAAGAAGAGAAATGCTGCTGGCGGTAATAATAACCGAAATAATAGAAGGTAATTTTTATGACTGATAAAACAAATTCTGATAATACTCAACCCAACAATCCTTTACACGGAATAAGGTTAATTGATATCCTTGAATATTTGGTGGATGAGTACGGTTGGGAGGATTTGGGCTATGAAATAAAAATCAATTGTTTCAACAGCAATCCTTCTATAAAGTCGAGCCTTAAGTTTTTAAGAAAAACAGATTGGGCAAGAGAAAAAGTAGAACGCCTTTATTTGAAAACGATTAGGGAGTAGGTTTATTTGGATTTCAGTTGATTATGATATTAACTGATTATATATAAAATCTGCAGTCATAATATTTTCAGAAAACACCCACAATTCTCCCCCTGATAAATCGATTCCATAATCTACGCCTTCCACATAGACCATAAAAACATTTTCATTAAAATCTTTATCATTTAGCATTCTATGTTGAAATTCCTTAAAAGAGATTCTTTCAGACTCATACTTATTATTTTCCTTACTATTAGTTGCAAAGTAGGATACAGTTACTTTTTTTGTAATATTTAAATTTAATCTGGAAAGACTTGAATAAATACGGCCATCCCCACCATCTATGTCTTCTAATAAAGTATAATGGCTATATATTCCTTGTTTCTCTTTCATTATTTATAACAATCTACTTTCACAGTCTCTAATTTTATTAAATATTGTTTGAATGTCTATCATATTATTTGAAATAAAATCTAAAGGAATATCACTTGGGGTATCAGAAGTTATAATGTCCCATGAATTTGTTTCGCTATCAAAGAAATTAGAATTCTTAAAACAACCTAAAAAGAATGCTCGTTTTGTTAAGGAATATTGATTGTATGCTAATTGATATTTTTCATTTGAAATATTAGTTATTCGTTATAAATCACCTCCAACAAAGTCTGCCCAACCGCATTTAAGGTGTTTTTATCTATGTTATCCATATCATCCTTATGGGTGTGCCAATGCTGATTAAAGTTACTTTCTGTTCCTGGGTCGTACTCAATAATATCAATAGTAGGTATCCCAGCTAGGGTATTTACATAGTAATGATCATCCAGTACTTGATTGGAGTTCTCAAATATAAAATAATTTCCAAATCCTAACCTGCTTGCTTTTCGCCAAACTTTTTGTAAAATAGTTGAAGCAAAGTATCGAGAGAAATATTCATGCCTAAAAGTAGCCTCTTTTGCGCCTACCATATCCAATAAAATACCATAACGAGCAAAGTAGTTTGCTTTGTGCGGATTATTACTCCAATATTGTGACCCCAAGCACCAAGAATCTTGCATAATAGGATATTTAGAATTTTCTGGTTGCCCGTAATCCTCTGCATCAAAAAGAATGATGTCTATTCCTATTTTTGGATTTTTAATACTGAACTGACGAGCAAGTTCAATTAAAACACCAACTCCACTTCCTCCATCATTTGCACCAAGTATTGGGTTATTTTGATTTTCAGTATCATGGTCGGCAATGTGCCTACTATCCCAATGTGCAAATAAGGCAATTCTATTATTTTTTTTAGGAGAAAAACTAGCAATGATGTTTTTTAAAGTATGATGCTTACCATCATAAGTAGTAGTGGGAGCTTCCTGTACTATTACATTTGGTGTGTATTGTAAGAATTTTTTTTCTAACCATATAGCACAGTTTTTCCATGCTTTTGATGAGATAACTCTTGGGCCAAAACTTACTTGCTTCTCCACATAAAAATAAGCTGAATCTGCATTAAAAGTAGGGATTTCAATTTTTGCTTTCGGTTTTGAAACGGCTTTAGTTTTTTGCTGAGGTTCAGTGGAACAAGCGCTAAGTACAATTAAGCAAAGAATAAATATTGAATGTTTAAAATCTATCATGTCAAATTTAATTATTTCACTTCCCAACTAGTTCCTTCTCTACTGTCTTTTATCTGAATTCCTGCTTTGTTTAATTCATCTCTAATCAAATCAGCTGTTCCAAAATCTTTACTTTTTTTAGCGTTTCCTCTTAGTTGTAATACTAATTCCATCACTTCAGAAGTTAGGTCGTTCCCTCTACTTTCCTTTGCAGAAATAAGTCCTAAAATATCAGTAACAAAAATATTGAATATTGATTTTAATTTTTCTAAATCAGTCAAATTTAAACTTTCTTTTCCATCTTTTACTGAGTTGATAATTCTAACTCCATCAAACAAATGAGCAATTAAAATCGGTGTATTAAAATCATCATCCATTGCCATATAACAATTCTCCTCTAGTTTTTTTACATCATAAGTTGAGGTGTCAGTAGCAGAAAGAGTTTGCAAAGTTTCCAATGCGTTCATCAATTTATTAAATCCTTTTTCTGCTGCTTGTAAGGCTTCATTACTAAAATCTACAGTACTTCTATAGTGGGCTTGTAAAATGAAAAAACGAATCGTCATTGGAGTATAAGCCCTTTCTAATTTTTCATGTGTTCCATTAAAAAACTCCTCTAAATTAATGAAGTTTCCAAGGGATTTCCCCATCTTTTTTCCATCTACAGTAATCATATTATTGTGCATCCAATAGTTCACAGGATTACAATCATTACAGGCATTACTTTGTGCTATTTCTGCCTCATGATGTGGAAAAACTAAATCCATTCCACCACCATGAATATCAAAAGTTTTGCCTAAATATTTTTCACTCATTGCAGAACATTCCATGTGCCAACCCGGGAACCCTTCTCCCCAAGGAGAAGACCATCTCATAATATGTTCAGGGCTTGCTTTTTTCCAAATAGCAAAATCAACTGGACTTTTCTTTTCAGATTGTCCATCTAAAGTTCGAGTTCCTTCTAAAGTGTCTTCTATATTTCTTCCTGATAAAGTTCCATAAGGGTACTTTTCATTGTATTTATTTACATCTAAATAAACTGAACCATTTACCTTATAGGCAAATCCATTTTTTAGGATTTGTTCTACCATTTCAATTTGTTCAATAATATGACCAGTTGCTCTAGGTTCAATGCTTGGAGGTAAGCAATTTAAATCATTCATTGCTTTGTGGTAACTGATGGTGTAAAACTGAACAATTTCCATAGGTTCTAATTGCTCTAATCTTGCTTTTTTAGCAATCTTATCTTCACCTTCATCTGCATCATTTTCTAAATGCCCTGCATCTGTAATATTTCTTATATATCTTACTTTGTAGTCATTGTGTTTTAAATATCTAAAAACTACATCAAAAGTAATTCCGGGACGAGCGTGACCTAGGTGAGGGTCTCCATATACAGTAGGTCCACAAACATACATTCCTACATGATTTTCTGTTATAGGATTAAAGACTTCTTTTTGTCTTGTAAGCGTATTGTATATTTGTATTTTTCTACTCATTATGCATTAATTTTGTATTGCTCTTTCAGGTTTTTCATCATGTCTTTCGTCATTTTTTCTAAGTCATATTCTAAGTTCCACCCCCAATCTTTTTGCGCATAACCATCATTAATTGATGATGGCCAAGAGTCTGCAATTGCTTGTCTGAAATCAGGATTATAAGTCATTTCAAAATTAGGAATATGCTTTTTAATTTCTTCTGCAATTTCTGCTGGCGTAAAACTTACTCCTGCCAAATTATAAGAGGAACGGATTTTTACTTGTTCAGCTGGCGCTTCCATTAGTTCAATAGTTGCCCGAATTGCATCTGGCATATACATCATTGGGAGTCCTGTACTTTCAGCTAAGAAACTTTCATATTTTCCATGCTGAATAGCTTGATGAAAAATATCTACTGCATAATCAGTAGTTCCACCACCTGGAGCTGCTTTCCAACCAATCAATCCTGGGTAACGGATACTTCTTACATCTACCCCAAATTTATTAAAGTAGTATTCATTCCATCTTTCACCAGCTTGCTTAGTAATTCCGTAAACAGTATTGGGTTCCATTACTGTATATTGTGGTGTATTCTTCATTGGGGTTGTAGGTCCGAAAACCGCAATTGAAGATGGCCAAAATATTTTTTTAATGAGTCCGTCTTTTGCTAAATCCAATACATGAGAGTGGGAACGCATATTCAATCTCCATCCTAATTCAATATTTTGTTCTGCAGTTGCTGAAAGGAGTGCAGCTAATAAATAGACTTGAGTAATTTTGTATTTTATTACAATATCTCTTAATAATTGTTCGTCCATTATATCTAATGTTTCAAATGGACCGGACTCCATTACAATTTCAGCAGAAGGGCGAATATCAGAAGCGATAACATTATCATTTCCGTACATCTTTCTTAATTCCATCACCAATTCAGTGCCAATTTGTCCTGAAGATCCTATTATTAATATCCTTTCTGTCATCTGTAAATATTTGGCACAAATATAGCATTAAACATTATTTTCAGCCTATTAATTATAATTACAATACAAATTGTGGATTTTGTATCTTTGCCACATATTAAGACGCATAAATTATGGATCCGAATACGGGTAAAAAAAATATGTTCAATAAACTAAGCAAGGAACAAGGCTTAAAATTATTAGAACAGGAAGATTTTAAAAGAAAGACGGTTTCATTCTATCGGTATGTTATTATTGATTCTCCTGCTGACTTAAGAGATGAGTTGTATGAATCTTGGAAAGATTTAGGTGTTTTAGGTAGAATCTATTTGGCGTATGAAGGTGTAAATGCTCAACTAAGTGTCCCTGAGCCAAACTGGGAAGCGTTTGTGAAAAATGTACATGAGAATCCTCTTTTTACTGAAATGCCATTTAAAATTGCAGTGGAAGATGATGGAAATTCATTCTTTAAATTGACCATAAAAGTGCGTAAACAAATTGTTGCTGATGGTTTGCCAATTGATGAATATGATGTAACAAATGTTGGTGCTCATATGGATGCAAAAGCATGGAATGATGCACTAGAAAAAGGAGCAACTGTGGTAGATATGCGTAATCATTACGAAAGTGAAATAGGCAAATTTAAAGGCGCTATTTGTCCGGATGTAGAAACATTTAAAGAAGAACTTCCTGAGGTAAAAGATATGCTGAAAGGAAAAGAGGATGAGCAAATATTATTGTATTGCACAGGAGGAATTAGATGCGAAAAAACATCTGCTTATTTAAAACATCATGGATTCCAAGATGTAAATCAGCTGCATGGAGGTATTATTGATTATGCCAGGCAGTTGGATAAAGATAAAAACTTAAATAATAATTTTGAAGGAAAGAATTTTGTTTTTGATGAAAGGAGAGGGGAGCGTATTTCTGATGATGTAATTAGTAATTGTCATCAATGTGATGCCCCTTTTGATACGCATGTAAATTGCAAGAATGTAAATTGCAACTTATTGTTTTTGCAATGTGATAATTGTAAAGAAGAATACGAGCAATGCTGTTCAGTTGAATGTATAGAAATTATAAATTTGCCTTTAGAGGAGCAAAAGAAATTAAGAAAAGGAACGGATAGTAAAAAGATGTATTACAGCCATAAAAGAGTAAATTTAAACCTAAATAAAGATGATTAGAATAACAAAAGAATTTAAGTTTGAAATGGCACATGCCTTGCATGGTTATGACGGTTTATGTAAGAATATCCATGGGCATTCGTATCGTTTATGGGTAACCGTAAAGGGAGAAGTGAAGAATGAAAAGGGACATACAAAGGATGGTATGGTAATGGATTTTGGGGTGTTAAAAGAAATCGTAAAACCTGAAATTGTAGCTAAATACGATCATTCTTTAGTCTTGAATGCAAACTCTCCTCATGCCGACTTAAATCTTTCAGCTTTTGAAAAAGTATTTTACTTACCTTATCAGCCTACATCTGAAAACTTGGTAATGGATTTTGCAAATCATATTAAGAATAAGTTACCTAAGAATATCACACTTTGTAAGGTTATTTTATCCGAAACAGCTACTTCATTTGCGGAATGGAATATTGAGGATAATCAGTAAACTTGTGTTGTTCTTTCCTCTTGCTCTTTCATTCTTTGTAATATAGAATTGATATAAATATGTTTGTAATTGAAAATTATGCTAAAAATCATAGTTTTCATAGCTAGTATTTTCTATTTTTGCGACCGAAAAATTTAAAAAAATGACGAACATATTAATCGCTTTAGTTTTAATCTTATTAATTGCTACTTTAGTACAAGTACTTAGAGTTAGTGAATTATTATCTGAACTAAAAAAACAGGATGTAAATGAAGTAACTGATAAAGATAATGCCATTCAAGGGCGACTTCTTTTAATTGTAGGAACTTTGTTTTTAGGATCAGTAGTTTGGCAATTTGTAAATTGGATTCCATTAATGTTACCTCCAGCAAGTTCGGTACATGGGGCAGTTATTGATTCCTTAATGCAATTTACAATGCTACTAATTATTTTTGTGTTTTTTATCACGCAACCATTATTATTTTGGTACGGATATAAATACAATAAAAACAAGAAAAATCCTGTTGCATTTTTCTACCCGCATAATAATAAATTAGAGATTATCTGGACAGTAGTACCTACTATAGTACTTACAGCAGTTATTCTTTATGGATTAAGCGCTTGGGATAAAATTACAAATGCAGATACTACCGATTCACAGATTATTGAACTTTACGCTAAGCAGTTCGACTGGACGGCTCGTTATGCAGGAGATGATAATACATTAGGATATTCTAACTATAGACTAGTAAAAGGACCTAATCAGTTAGGGGTTGATTTAACGGATGAGTTAGCTCAGGATGATGTAGTAGTTAAAGAAGTACATCTAGTAGTAGATAAACCAGTATTGTTAAAAATGCGTTCGCGTGATGTAATCCATTCTGCTTTCTTACCTCACTTCCGTGTACAGATGAATTGTGTGCCAGGAATGATAACTCAATTTGCTTTTACACCAACACAAACTACTGCCGAAATGAAAATTCAAGAAGGAGAAGATTTCGAATTTGTATTGTTGTGTAATAAGATTTGTGGAGCAGCACATTACAATATGCAAATGAAATTTGTAGTAGAAACACAAGAGGAGTATGACGCTTGGATGGCTTCACAAAAAACAGTAGAAAACACTTTAACTTTAAAAACAAAATAAAATGTCAGATCATCATAAAGAAACATTTATTTCAAAGTACGTATTTAGTTTAGATCATAAAATGATTGCTAAGCAGTTCCTAATTACAGGAATGCTTATGGGAATAATAGGAATGTTAATGTCTATTTTATTTCGTTTACAATTATCTAATCCAGGAGAATCATTTGCAGTATTAGAATGGTTTTTAGGAAGTAAATGGGCTCCGGGAGGAATTTTAGATCCTAATATGTATTTATCTTTAGTAACTATGCACGGTACTATTTTAGTATTCTGGGTACTTACTGCAGGGTTAACAGGTACATTTGCCAACTTCCTTATTCCATTGCAAATTGGAGCAAGAGATATGGCTTCAGGATTCATGAACATGCTTTCGTACTGGTTCTTCTTTGTTGCAACAATAGTATTATTATGTTCATTATTTGTTGAAACAGGTCCTGCATCAGCAGGTTGGACAATTTACCCACCACTTTCAGCATTACCTCAATCTATTCCAGGTTCTGGTTTAGGGCAAGATTTATGGTTGGTTGCTATTGCGTTATTTATTGTTTCTTCTCTTTTAGGAGGGCTTAACTATATTGTAACAATTCTTAATTTAAGAACAAAAGGAATGTCAATGTCTCGTTTGCCACTTACAATGTGGGCAATTTTGATTACTGCAATCTTAGGTGTATTGTCGTTCCCAGTATTACTTTCGGCAGCTTTATTGTTAATTTTTGATAGAAGTTTTGGTACATCATTCTTCTTATCCGATATTATTATTGGTGGTGAAACATTACACAATTCAGGAGGTTCACCTGTATTATTTGAGCATTTATTCTGGTTCTTAGGGCACCCTGAGGTTTATATTATCTTATTACCTTCATTAGGTATTGTTTCTGAGGTAATGTCTATTAATACTCGTAAACCAATTTTTGGTTACAAAGCAATGGTTGGCGCAATGTTAGCAATTGCATTCCTTTCGTTTATCGTTTGGGGACACCATATGTTTATTACAGGTATGGATCCGTTCTTGGGGTCAGTATTTACTTTTACTACTTTATTAATTGCGATTCCTTCAGCTGTAAAAGTATTTAATTACTTAGCAACACTTTGGAAAGGAAGTATCCGTTTCACGCCAGCAATGTTATTTACAATTGGTTTTGTATCTACTTTTTTAACTGGTGGTTTAACAGGATTAATTCTTGGAGATTCAGCTTTAGATATTAATGTACATGATACTTACTTTGTGGTTGGTCACTTCCATATTGTAATGGGGCTTTCTGCAATTTACGGAATGTTCTCAGGGGTTTACCACTGGTTCCCTAAAATGTATGGTCGTATGATGAACAAGAAATTAGGGTACTTACATTTCTGGGTAACTTTTGTTTCGGCTTATGGAGTATTCTTCCCAATGCACTTTTTAGGATTAGCTGGTTTACCAAGAAGATACTACACGAATAGTGCTTTCCCAATGTTTGATGGTTTATCGGACATTAATGAAATCATTACTTTCTTTGCTATTATTGGTGGGTTGGTACAATTGGTATTTGTATTTAACTTCTTCTACAGTATTTTTAAAGGAACAAAAGCAAGTACAAATCCTTGGAAAGCAAATACATTAGAATGGACAACTCCAGTGGAAAGAATTCACGGAAACTGGCCAGGAGAAATTCCTTCAGTTCATAGATGGCCTTATGATTATTCTAAGCCAGGAGCTGATGAAGATTTTGTTATGCAAACAGAGCCTTTAAAAGAAGGAGAAACAGAACATTAAACTACTGATGAGCACTACTAAAAATAATACTTCCAAGCAATTGCTTTGGGTGGGGATGGCAGGAATTTCAATGTTCTTTGCTGGGCTTACTTCTGCAGTAATTGTTCGTTCGGCTGAACATGGTTGGAATTCAATTGATATGCCTATTTGGTTTTGGTACAGTACTTTTGCTATTGTAGTGAGTAGTATTTTATTAATTATTGCTCAAAACCAAGTAAAAAGAGGAAACTCACCAACTATTTATGTAGTAGGAGCTTTGGCTTTAGGTTTGTTTTTTGCGTATTGCCAGCTTAAGGGTTGGGAGCAGTTAACGGCTATGGGGATGTACTTTATTGGGGAAGGAAGCAATCCGGCAAGTTCATTTTTATATGTAATTACCTTTGCCCATCTTATGCATGTTGTTGGAGGCTTAATCGCATTAATAGTTACAGCAGTTAAAGCTGTACAATCAAAATATACAAAAGAAAATTATTTAGGAATAGAACTAACATCTATCTATTGGCATTTTTTAGATTTGCTATGGGTGTATTTATTTGTATTCCTTTTATATAGTGTAAAATAAATTTTAGAATTATGGAACAAACAGAAAATGATAATGGAGTAGCTTGGCAAGGTGGGGACAGACCTTACAATGCAAGTTATGGTAAATTAATGATGTGGTTTTTCTTAATTACTGATGCTTTAACTTTTTCAGGATTTTTAGCTGCTTACGGTTTTAGTAGATTCAAATATCCAGATATCTGGCCAAATCCTGAGGATGTGTTTAGTCACTTCCCTTTCTTGCATGGAGAACACCCATTGTTGTTTGTTGCTTTAATGACTTTTATTCTTATTATGAGTTCGGTAACCATGGTACTTGCTGTAAATTACGGACATAAAATGCAAAAGAAGAAAGTGATTTTATGGCTTTCCTTAACTATTGTTGGGGGTGCTATATTCTTAGGGTCTCAAGCTTGGGAATGGGGACACTTTATTCATGGTGATAAAGGAGGAATTAGTACTCAAACAGAGCATGTTGTACATATTGCTGAGGGAGAAAAATTATCTTCCGTATATGATTTAATGGGAGCAGATGGGCATGATGGAACGCATCATCATTTTACGGTTGACCAGGTGATTACTAGTTTAGAAGCAAATCCTCAATATAATATTAGAACGGCAAATAGAAAGTATCTTACGAATGAAGCTGCAATTGCTTATTTAAGAGAAAATGCTACTGAAGTATTATTAGGATCAAACCTAAAAAACAATGAATACGGACATCCTTTATTTGCGGATTACTTCTTCTTTATTACAGGTTTCCATGGTTTCCATGTATTCTCAGGAGTTATTATTTTAATTGTTATTTTGATTAATGTAATAAAAGGAACTTATGAAAGAAGAGGGCATTATGAGATGGTTGAAAAAGTAGGGTTATATTGGCACTTTGTTGATTTAGTGTGGGTATTTGTATTTACATTCTTCTACTTAGTATAATTTATAAAACGATATTATTATGGCAAACGAAACAAAA
>Ga0233426_10004473_pt1 | contig 10492 bp, 7 predicted proteins | sample SI_118_April2016_6_FD_179875 | JGI IMG/M metagenome (GOLD analysis project Ga0233426, IMG submission 179875) | Seawater microbial communities from Saanich Inlet, British Columbia, Canada - SI_118_April2016_10_MG | ecosystem: Environmental > Aquatic > Marine > Inlet | place: Canada: British... | reverse complement strand
TGATATCACCTTCTTTTATAATTTCTTCACCTGCTTTAAATTTTTTGCTTTCATAATCAATTGTAATTTCACTTGATCCAGACACACACGGTCTTCCCATTCCTCTTGCAACAACAGCAGCATGACTTGTCATTCCTCCTCTTGCTGTTAAAATTCCTTTTGCTGCATGCATACCGTGAATATCTTCAGGAGAAGTTTCTAATCGAACCAGAATAGTATCTTGCATCATTCCATTTAATCTTTCGGCTTCATCGGCTGAGAAAACAACTTTACCACTTGCTGCTCCTGGTGATGCTGGAAGACCAGATGCAATAATTTCTTTCTTAACTTTATGGTCTAAAGTTGGGTGTAACAATGTATCTAGAGTATTTGGATCTATTCTTAGTATTGCTTCTTTTTTTGATATTAATTTTTCTTTAACCATATCAACTGCAATTTTAATTGCAGCTTTAGCAGTTCGTTTACCTGATCTTGTTTGAAGCATCCAAAGTTTATTACTCTCAACTGTAAACTCAATATCTTGCATGTCTTTATAATGCTTTTCTAATTTTAAAAAAACTTTCGCTAACTCTTTGTAAACTTTAGGCATCACCTCTTCCATTGAAAGATCTTTAGACCCTGCTTTTTGCTTTGCTTTTTTTGTAATGTACTGAGGTGTTCTTGTACCAGCTACAACATCTTCACCTTGAGCATTAATTAAAAATTCTCCAAAGAAAGAATTGTCTCCCGTTGAAGGATTTCTTGTAAAGGCAACTCCTGTTGAACAATCATTACCCATGTTACCAAATACCATGGCTTGAACGTTTACTGCTGTACCCCAATGGTCCGGAATTTGATTTAATTTTCTATAAGTTTTTGCTCTTTGACTATCCCAAGATAAAAAAACTGCATTAATTGCTCCTATTAACTGTTGCTTTACATCTTGCGGAAAATTAATTTTTTTTTCTTTTTTCACTAGTTCTTTAAAATTAGTAATTAAACCATTCCAATCACTTTCATCAAGATCAGTATCCAACAAAACACCTTTGGTTAACTTATAATTATCAATTAACTCTTCAAACAAATGCCCTTCAACTCCAAGCACTACATTGCTATACATCTGTATAAATCTTCTGTAGCTGTCTTTGGCAAATCTACCATTAGATGTCTTCTTCTTTAATGCTTCAACAGTTTTATCGTTTAGGCCTAGATTTAGGATGGTATCCATCATTCCAGGCATTGAAATTCTAGCTCCTGATCGAACAGAAACTAATAAAGGATTTTTAAGATCACCAAATTTCTTTTTAGTTTTCTTTTCAATATTTTTTAACTCTGCTTCGATATCTTTAATTACTTTTATTGGTAATTTTTTTTTATTTTTATAAAAAAGGTGGCAGACATCTGTTGTAATGGTAAATCCAGGAGGAACAGGCAATCCTAATCTACCCATCTCCCCGAGATTGGCTCCTTTACCGCCTAAAATATTTTTTTTACTTTTTAATTTTTTTGCAGATTTATCGTCAAAACTAAATACTACTTTTGCCATTAAAGACCTTCTAATTTTGAAAAATCAATAAAGTTATCAAAAGTGTTACAAAACATTTTTAATAGCTCTAATCGATTATTTTTAATATCTTGATTTTCATCATTTACTACGACGTTGTCAAAAAAATTATCTGTAGATTCTTTAGTTTCTGACAGCCTAATTAACAAGCTTTCATAGTCTTTATTATCATCTTTAACAGTAAAGGCTTTTCTAATTTCATTTATTTTTTCATGTAGGATTTTTTCTTCATCTTTTCTAAATAAAACAGCATCTGGCCTTCCTGTGATTCCTTTTCCAGATTTGTCTAGAATATTAGCTGCTCTTTTATACGAACTAATAGCATTTAGCCCAATACCTTTATTTTTATACTTATTAATTAGTAATGTTTTTTTGTAAAGATCTAAAAAATTTTCACCAGTATGTGAGTTTATTGAGGCTTCTATAATGTCAGGTTTAATATTTTTTAATTTTAAAACATTTCTCATTCTTTCTTTAATAAAATCAAGAACCTGTTTTTCAGTTTTTTCATTTTTAATTTCAACACCTTGTTCTTCGTAAAGTCTTATAGAATAGCTAATTAAATCTCTGAGTTTAAATACTAATTTATTTTCAATTATAATTCGAAGCAACCCAATTGCTGCACGTCTTAAGGCAAAAGGATCTTTAGAGCTCGTTGGTTTTTCATTGATGACAAAAAATCCAACTAAGGTATCAACTTTATCTACTATGGAAATAGAATAGCTAAAAGGTTTTCTTGGTAACTCTGATGTTAGGCCAGTGGGAAGATAGTGGTCACTAATTGAATTCGCAACATCTTCTTCAAAACCCTGTGATAAAGCAAAATATTTACCCATCACTCCTTGAAGTTCAGGATATTCTCCCACTAAATCTGAGCATAAATCAGATTTTGAAATGGAAGCAGCTATCTGAATTTTTTCTTTATTTAAATTTAAATCATCTGAAAGCATCGCAGCAAGTTTTCTAATTCTCTGAATCTTGTCATAGATTGTTCCCAACTTTTCATAAAATATAACAGTTTTTAAATTGGCTATTTGTTTAATTAAATTTTTTGATCTATCTTTATCCCAGAAAAATTTAGCATCTGCTAATCTTGCTTCAACCACTCTTTTGTTTCCTATAGTAATGAATTTTTTTTTATCTTTCTTATTTGCAACAACAAAAAAATTATTTGTTAGTCTTCCTCTGCTATCAAATATTGGGAAATATCTTTGATGTTTTTCGAGAGTGGAAATGATAATTTCTTGAGGTATTTTAAGGTATTCTTTGTTAAAATTAACCAACAAAACATTGGGATCTTCAACAATGTTCACAACTTCCTCTAAGAGTTTTAAATTTAATATCTCTTTATAATCTTTAGATTTTGACGTTGAATTAATCTTTTTTAATATAATTTTTTCTCTTTCATTGTGATCTAGTACAATATTATTGCTCCTAAGAAGACTATTATAATCCTTAAAGTTTTTTACCTTTTTATTTTTGGTATTCAGGTCTTGCTCTATAATAATCTCATCTGAAGACTCCAAGTGATCAAATTGAAATATAATTTTTTTACCATTAAATAAAGCAAATATTGATCTTAGTGGTCTTCCCCACATCAAAGTATGATCTGACCATTTCATTGATTTTTTCCAACTAATGAAGGCTAAAGCTTTTGGCAGCATCGATATTAGTAATTCTTCTACTAAAATATTTTTAGGAACAGTCTTGATAAAATAAAATTTTCCTTTTTCAGTCTCTTTTTCGATAAGATCTTTTTGAGAAATATTTTTAGCTTTCATAAAGCCATGTAAAATTTGATCGGGTGATCCTACTTTAGGTCCTTTAATTTCTTTAGAATCTACCTGGATCTTTTCGGCAAGTTCTTTAACTACTAAAGTTAGTCTAGTAGGAGTTGAATAAATTGATATTTCTTTATATCTGATGCTCTCTTCTTTAAACGATTTTTCAAAAAATAGCTTGAGTTGGCTTCTGGCTGCAATTTGTAATTGGGGAGGAATTTCTTCACTATAAAGCTCCAGCAATAGTTCAGCCATAAAATATTAGTTTTGTGAGCTCAGCCAAAGTGCTCCACAGCCTTTAGCGAGTTCTCGTATTTTGGTAATATAACCTGTTCTCTCTGCAACCCCAATAACGCCTCTAGCATCAAGTAAATTAAAAATATGACTTGCCTTTAAACATTGATCGTAAGCTGGTAAAGAAAGTTGTTTATCAAGCAAAGACTTACATTCTAACTCAGTTGTTTCAAAATTTTTTAATAAAATTTCTGTATTAGCAAATTCAAAATTGTAAGCTGAAAATTCTTTTTCTGCTTGAAAGAAAACTTCTTTATATTTTATACCCTCGTTATTCCAATCAAGATCAAACACATTATTTTTACCTTGAACAAACATACATAATCTTTCAAGACCATATGTTATTTCTACAGGAACGGGTTTACATTCTATACCTGTCATTTGTTGAAAATATGTAAATTGTGTAACTTCCATTCCATCACACCAAACTTCCCAACCTAATCCTGCAGCTCCTAGCGTTGGGCTTTCCCAATCATCTTCCACAAAACGTACATCATGAAGATTTGCATCAATACCAATAGCGGCTAAACTTTTTAAATAAGTTTGTTTTATATTTTTTGGTGATGGCTTTATGATTACTTGAAACTGATAATAGTGTTGAAGGCGGTTTGGATTTTCACCGTATCTTCCATCTGTCGGTCTTCTGGATGGCTGTACATATGCTGCTTTCCATGGCTTAGGTCCTAGAGATCTTAAAGTAGTTGCTGGATGAAAAGTTCCCGCTCCTACTTCTAAATCATAAGGCTGTAGAAGAACACAGCCATTTTTACCCCAGAAGTTCTGAAGCTTCATGATAATATCTTGGAAGGATAGAAAATTTAATTTTTTTTTTTCTTTTTTTTTAACTGGCATTTACAGACCAAATTTTTGCCACATCGATTTTTCTTCTAAGGAATGTGTCAAACTATCAATAGGGCTTTGAATAGAAGAAGATAGTTTTCTTGCTAAAAATCCTTTTGGTTTTTCCATATTTTTAATTATTACTTTATCACCAAATTTTTCTTTTAAAACTTGATCCGCGTTACCTATTCCATCAACCAACCCAATTTTTAATGCAGCGCTACCTGTCCAAAATTCTCCTGTAAAAATATTATTTTTTTCAGGCTCTTTAAGTTTTGAACCTCTGCTAGTTTCAACAACTTTAATAAAATCAGCGTGTAATTCTAATTGAATACTTTTTAATCTTTTAACATCTTCCTCTTTTTCATCTACAAAAGGATCTAAGGTGCTTTTATTTTTTCCAGCTGTATATACTCTTCTCTCTATTCCAATTTTTTTAATCAAATCTTTAAAACCGAAAGATGCTGAAATCACTCCTATCGAACCAATAATTGAACTAGAGTTAGCGTATATCTCATCTCCCACACAAGATATTAAATAACCTCCAGACGCAGCAACATCTTCTGCAAAGACAATAATTTTCACTTTTTTCTCTTTTGCTAGTTGTTTTATGTAGCTGTAAATTAAATGAGATTGGACTGGTGATCCTCCAGGAGAATTAATTGAAATAGCGACATGTTTAATTTTTTTAAAAGAAAATGCTTTTTTTAAAATTTCTCTTTGACCAGCGAGATCCATGCCTTGTTTAAATCTACCTGCAGCTCCTATTATCCCTGTTAATCTAACATGTGGTACAACAACCTTTTTTTTAAATAATGAAAACATAATTTTATGATGACTTTACTTATCTTATAGCAGTAAATATTTAAATTTTAATTGTTTTATTGCGCTACTTCTAGTTGAATTATGGGTGCGTCACCAGGGTTTCATTTAAAATTTTATTCTAAAGAAAATCAATTATAAACATGAAATATGGGATCAGTTATACCGCTAAAAAAATCTGCGAATTCAGCATACTTGGAGCTTAAAAACCTATTAGGAAATAAATTAGAAAAAGTTGAGAGATTAATTGAGCTTAAACTTAAAAGTGAAGTCAACCTCATAGAGAAAATGAGCGATCATCATCTTCAGTCTGGTGGAAAAAGATTAAGAGCTTTGCTAACATTGGGTTCTGCTAAGCTATCTGGTTATGAGCTAGGAGAACGAGATACTAATCTAGCAGCATGTGTTGAGCTCATTCATGCAGCAACTCTTTTACATGATGATGTGATTGATGAAAGTTCTTTAAGAAGAGGAATTAAAACTACTAATTCAATTTGGGGTAATCAATCTTCAATTTTAGTAGGAGATTATCTATTAAGTAGGTGTTTTGAAATTATGGTTGATGATGGAGATTTAGAAGTACTTAAATTATTGTCATCAACATCAGCAAAAATTGCACAAGGTGAAGTTCTTCAACTTCAGCATAAAGGTGAGGCAGATCTTCTTGAGGATACTTATATAGATATAATTAATTTAAAAACAGCTGCATTATTTTCTGCAGCAACTAAAACTGGAGCTTGTCTTTCAAAAAGTAATGATAAAGAGAAAAAAGCTTTAGAGTCTTATGGTAAAAATCTTGGTCTTGCTTTTCAAATAGCAGATGATGCTCTTGACTATTATGCAAAAGAAAAATTATTTGGAAAAGAAATAGGAAAAGATTTTTTTGAAGGTAAAGTAACACTTCCTTTAATAATAGTATTTCAAAAAGGTAATGATGAGGAGAGAGCTTTTTTATCTGAAATTATGAAAAAAGAAAAAAGAAATGAAGATGACTTCAGTGAAATTTTAGCACTGATCTATAAATATAAAGGAATTGAAGCAAGTTTAAAAAGAGCAGAATATTTTGTAAATGTGTCTTATGATTCTTTAGGTATATTTCCTGATAATGACGATAAAAAAATCTTACAAAACTTAACTGGCTTTAGTCTTAATAGATCATTTTAAGGGTAAAGAATTTCTTTAATCCATTTATCTTTAGTTTTTTTATAATTTAATCTTTCGTGAATTCTACCTTCACCATCTACCCAAAATTCAATTTCATCTGGTAATAATCTCCAACCAGACCAATAAGGGGGTCTTGGAACATTATTTTGATCAGGATATTTTTTTGTAAATTCTTTTATTTTTTCTAAAAAGGTTTCTCTTTTATCTAATGTTTGAGACTGCGATGAGGCCCAAGCACTAATTCTATTTTTATATGGTCTAGAATTATAATAATCATCTGCTTCTTTTGAAGTAACCTCTTCAACTTTTCCTAAAACCCTCACCTGTCTTCTTAAACTTTTCCAATGAAAGCACATCGAAGCTTTCTGATTACTTTTTAGCTCACTGCCTTTTTTGCTGTTAAAATTGGTGTAAAAAACAAATCCTTTATTACTTAAACCTTTGAGCAGTACCATTCTTACATTTGGTTGATTATTTTGGTCGGCAGAAGCTACGGCAACTGCATTTGGGTCGTTAATTTCACTCTCCTCAGCTTTAGAAAACCATTTTTTGAATAATTCGATAGGATTTGCTAAGTCTTCGAAGCAGCTATCTAGTCCCATTGAATTTTTGCCATTTTTTTGATTCATATATTCTATAAAATAATTTATACATTAATTAACTATGTCTTTTAATACTTTTGGAAAAATATTTAGATTTACTACCTGGGGAGAGTCTCATGGGCCAGCAATTGGCTGTGTAATTGATGGTTGTCCACCAAATATACCCATATCTGAAAAAGATATCCAAAAAGACATGGATAGACGTAGACCTGGGCAGTCCAAATTTACTACTCAAAGAAAAGAATCAGATAAAGTCATTATATTATCAGGGGTCTTTGAAGGAAAAACAACAGGAACGCCTATTTCTATAATTATTTACAACGAGGATAAAAAATCACGGGACTACGAATCTATTAAGAATAAATTTAGACCTGGTCATGCTGATTATACTTATTTTAAAAAATACGGAATTAGAGATTTCAAAGGCGGCGGAAGACAGTCAGCAAGAGAAACTGCATGTAGAGTTGCAGCTGGAGCTGTTGCTAGAATAGTCTTAAAAAAAATTATTGGTTTAAAATTTAATATTATTGGTGCAGTCACGCAATTAGGGTTAATGTCTTGTGATAAACAGAACTGGAAAAATTCTGAAATTAGAAAAAATCCTTTTTTTTGTCCTGATAAAAAATCAGTAAAACAATGGGAAAAATATCTTTTAGCTGTAAGAAAAGCTGGTTCCTCATGTGGCGCAGTTATTGAGTTAAGAGCATCAGGAATACCTGTGGGTCTAGGAGCTCCAATCTACTCAAAATTAGATACTGATATTGCAGCTGCTCTTATGAGTATCAATGCAGTTAAAGGAGTTAACATTGGATCAGGAATGAATGCAGCTTTTTTAAGCGGTGAAGAAAACTCGGATGAAATGAGTAAAGGATCAGGAAAAATAAAATTTAAAACAAATCATGCTGGTGGAATTTTAGGTGGAATCTCTTCAGGACAAGATATAGTTGCGTCATTTGCTGTTAAACCAACTTCATCTATCTTAACTAGTAGAGATACAATAGATAAAAAAGGAAAGAATACAAAAATCTCTGTAAAAGGAAGACATGATCCCTGTGTAGGCATTAGAGCAGTTCCTATTGGTGAGGCAATGATAAGTTGCGTACTTCTTGATCATTTACTAATGCATCGAGCACAATGTGGTTAATTATTAACCTTAGTTATTTTCTTAGCCAAAATAATATTAGAATTTAAGGTTTCTTCAATTTTATTTGCAATTGATAAGCTATCTAAACCTGCTTTTTCGTACATTCTTTCAGGAGTATCTTGGTCAATAAATATATCAGGTAAAATCATTGATCTAAATTTTAATCCTTTATCGAAAATTCCTCTATCTGATAAAAATTGCATTACATGAGAACCGAATCCACCTATTGAACCTTCTTCAATAGAAATTAAAACCTCGTGATTAGTTGCTGCCTCTATGATTAATTTTTCATCTAAAGGTTTTGCAAATCTTGCATCGATAATTGTTATGCTGATGCCTTTTTTTGATAATATCTCTGAAGCTTTTTTGCACTCTTCTAATCTAGTTCCAAAGTTTAAAATTGCCGCTTTTGTTCCCTCTTGAACAATTCTTCCTTTTCCAATTTCTAAAATCTCGCTAATTGATGGCATTTCGACACCAATCCCATTTCCTCTGGGATATCTAAATGCTGAAGGACGGTCATTTATGTGAACAGAAGTATTGATCATTTTTACTAATTCAGATTCATCACTAGCAGCCATTACAATAAAATTAGGTAAGGTTGATAAATAAGTTATATCGAAAGAACCAGCATGAGTAGGCCCGTCTGCCCCCACTAAACCAGCCCTATCTATAGCGAATCTAACTGGTAATGACTGCAAGGCAACATCATGGACGACTTGGTCATAAGCTCTTTGAAGAAATGTTGAGTAAATTGCTGCATATGGTTTATACCCTTCTGTTGCTAGACCAGCTGCAAAAGTTACGGCATGTTGTTCTGCTATACCTACATCGAATGTTCTATCTGGAAATTTTTTTTCAAATAGATTTAATCCTGTTCCAGATGGCATGGCACCTGTAATTCCAATAATTTTGGTATCTTGTTCAGCGTGTTTTATCAAAGTTTCAGCAAAAACCTTTGTGTATGAAGGAGCGTTTGATTTTGATTTAGCTTGTTCCCCTGTGGCGATGTTAAATTTGGAAACTCCATGATATTTGTCGCCTGACTCTTCTGCAGGTTTATAACCTTTGCCTTTTTGAGTTCTTGTGTGAATTAAAACAGGACCTTGGTGTTTTGAATTTTTTACATTCTCGAATATCTGCACAAGGCTATCTACATCATGTCCGTCTACTGGACCTATATAATAAAAACCTAATTCACTAAATAAAGTTCCACCTGTAACTATTCCTCGAATTAAATCCTCTGCTTTACCAGCTTTTTGACTAAATCTTTTAGAAAAAGCTGAAATAACCATTTTAATAGTTTCTCTTAAACTAAAATATAATTTTCCTGATAATAATTTCGCTAAATATTTACTCATCGCACCTACAGGCCTTGCAATAGACATGTCATTATCGTTTAGTACGACTATAAGATTAGATTTTAAGGCCCCAGCATTATTCATTGCTTCGTACGCCATACCTGCGCTCATAGCCCCATCTCCTATAACTGCAATTACATTATTATTATTGTTTGATAATTTTTTAGCCACAGCCATACCAAGTGTTGAAGAAATAGATGTTGAACTATGAGCTGCACCAAAAGGATCATATTCACTTTCAGTTCTTTTCGTAAATCCTGATAAACCACCTCCTTTTCTTAAAGTTTTAATTTTATCTCTTCGGCCTGTTATAATTTTATGTGGATAGCATTGATGACTTACATCCCAAACTAATTTATCTTTAGGTGTATCAAAAACATAGTGCAGGGCTATTGTTAATTCTATAACACCAAGTCCCGCGCCAAGGTGTCCTCCAGTTTCTGAAACAACATCAATTAACTCATCTCTCAATTCATCAGATATTTGTCTTAATTGATCTTTTTTAAATTTTCTAAGTTCAGAAGGAAAATTGATCTGTTTAATTAATCTAGTCATTAAAATTCTCTACCTAAAATAAATTCTATTGTATTGGTTAAATCTTTAGCATTTTTTCCATGTTTCTTTAACTTAAGCAATATTTTTTTCTTTAAGTTATTTGCGAATTTATAAGCTTTTTCATATCCCATTAAATTAATTAACGTTGACTTTCCTTTTTTATTGTCTTTTTTGATTGGTTTTCCTACTAATTTTTTCGATCCTTTTATATCTAAAAAATCGTCTGCTAATTGAAATAAAAGTCCAATTTCCTCGCCTAAAGTGCTTAAAAAAAATTTTTCTTTTCTATTTTTTTTTGCAATTACAGCCACAGCATAAAAACAAAAATTAAACAGTTTTCCTGTTTTTTTCTTTTGCATATTTATAATTTGTTTTAAATTTTTTTT
>Ga0233426_10004471_pt1 | contig 10493 bp, 8 predicted proteins | sample SI_118_April2016_6_FD_179875 | JGI IMG/M metagenome (GOLD analysis project Ga0233426, IMG submission 179875) | Seawater microbial communities from Saanich Inlet, British Columbia, Canada - SI_118_April2016_10_MG | ecosystem: Environmental > Aquatic > Marine > Inlet | place: Canada: British... | reverse complement strand
CTTTGTCCCGTTCAAAGACAGTACATAAAATCCGAAGTAGACTTGAATACCAATTGGCGATTTCGAACCCAATGGAAGGAAAAGGTTAGTTTTGTAGACGGACGAAAAGGAAAACAATGCTTTGAAATAGGAAAAGACTTTGCTGATTTTTTAGTTTGGCGAAAAGACGGCTTTGCTTCTTATGAATTAGCAACCGTTGTGGACGATTACTTAATGAATATTACGGAAATTGTACGAGGTGAGGATCTACTTATCTCAAGCGCTAGGCAATGTTTAGTTTTTGATTCACTAAATTTACTTCGACCAGATTTTTATCACTGTGAATTATTAAACGATGAGACTGGCGGAAAACTGTCTAAGTCGAAAAGAAATTTACCAAGACTTTAATCTGTAAAAGAATATATTACTTTCATTCTAAATTTTTTTATTTAGTTTGAATTGTTTATCATTTGAGGTTTGAGATTTTCAATTAATTTCTTTGTTCGAGTTTCTACTCCCTTTGAATTTAAGTGGTAATAAGTATCGTGAAAGAATTCAGCTGTTAGCATAGAATCTTGAGGCATGCCTATCATAGGCACATCAAGGTTTTGCCAGAAATTTTTTATTGTTATGTAATTTTCTTCAACAACCTTATTGTTGATGTATTTGGGATTAAAGAAAGTATTAGGCCAAGTTGATAGAACTTTGATATTATTATTTCTACTTGAATGAACAAATTCAGTTAAAATTTCTTTCACATCATCTGTTATAGTTAATTCTGTCATTAATGCACTTAGTGGGGAGTTAACTAGTTCTTTCTCTCTTACCTTTTGTTCTTGGATTGAGCGTACATTTCCATATTCGTCAAAATCCCAACTGCACCGAAAAATATGTGGGCTTACAAACGGATTGTAAGCTACAGCAACTGAAGTTCTGATACGAGATGTTGGGTAGGTTAGAGATAATTTAATTTGATCGAATATCGGAAAACTATTCCGTTGTTCACCACAAGGTCCGAATATCAAGTTTAAGTAAGTGAAATTTGATTCGGTTCTTTTAAATCGGTAAAGACCGTATTCCCAGCAAAAAAAAACTATATCTCCGCTCGTCATATGCTGTTTGATTTTGGACAAAAGTATTTCTGGACCGATTCCTGCCATACATCCGAAATTAATAGCTTTTAATCCAAACTCTTTTTCAATTTTGATTGAATCAATGCCAAAGGCAACATTTGAGCCGCCTAAAACGACAATTTTTTTTTGGTTCTTATTTTTTATTAATATTTCTTCTTTTAAATCTATTATTGAAGAAGAAAAAATAGCATCAGGAACAGGTTTGTCGGCAACAAAATCAAGGGATATTTCCCACAATATACTGGCAATTATTAAACCAAATATGAATATCGAGATTAGTTTAAATTGCCCGGGCATTACTAAAACCGAAAGTAAAGAAAGTCGTAAGATAAACTTTCAAAAGAAATTTTTACTGAGAAAAAAAGTAACACACCGGCAATAAAGGTTACCCTAGGGGATGGTAGCGTAATAAATGAATTAACATTATTTTCTATTTTAAGAATTTGTAGCGTATTGGGAGTTAATAATACTAGTAGTAAGCAAAATATGAAGAGCGGGATGAGTGAGATGTCCGCAACCTGATTAGGTAATCCGCCATGAAATCTTAAATAATCTAAGGTTGAAGAACTTCCCAGAAATCGAGGAAGATCCAACCCATTAAAACCGAGCATCGATTTGGTGATATCAAACGCTTGTTTGAAATCTTCACTTCTAAAAAAGACCCATGCCAAAGTCACTAAAACTAAAGTCAGTAATTGTGAACCCCAAATGCAGTATATGCTATTAGTTTCTTGGTATTTTGTTTTTTTCTTTATTACTCTGGATATGTGGCAAAACCCAATTAAAACTCCATGAATACCCCCCCATGCGACAAAAGTCCATGATGCCCCATGCCATAAACCACCAATTGCCATAACGATAAGGACATTTGTAATACCTGCTGCTACTCCATTACGGTTACCTCCGAGTGGTTTATATAAGTAATCTCTAAGGAATTCGGACAATGTGATGTGCCATCTGCGCCAGAAATCAATGATGTTCCGTGATTTGTAGGGAGAGTTGAAATTGATGGGTAGCTTAAGCCCGAAAAGGAGTCCTAATCCAATTGCCATTTCTGAATAAGCTGAGAAGTCAAAATAGATTTGCAGCCCAAATGCACTAGAGCCCAGCCACGCTTCAGCAAAAGAGAGAGAAGTTCCTTCATTAGTTGCCTTGAATACCGAATCTGCAAGTGGACGAAGACCGTCAGCAAAATAGTTTTTCTTGAATAACCCGAAAGAGAATAAACATAGCCCTGCCCAAAACGATTCCTTTGATAGTTTTCGCCATGCCTCATTTATAATTTGAGGAATGATAGATTGATAGCGAACGATTGGACCAGCAATTAATTGGGGGAAGAAAGTAACAAAAGCACAATAATTGATAAAGCTTGATGAGCGAATTTCACCTTTTTTCAGATTAACCAAATAAGCGATTTGTTGGAAAGTAAAAAATGAAATGGCGAGTGGGAGAATGATGTTTGTTTTTTGGCTCGGAATCATTCCAATACAGGCAAGGTTACTCAGTATGAAGTCACCGTATTTAAAAAAGGCAAGAATCGCTAAATTAATTATGATTCCGACTATTAACAGGCTAGCACTACAGTTTGGAAATCTGTTTTTTTCTATGATTAAGCCTAGGAAATAGTTAATTGAAATTGAAGTTATCAAAAGTGGGAGATGCTGTAATCCATGGAAACTGTAGAAAACAAAAGAACAGATCACTATCCACCAGACTGCAAATCTTGGTATAAACCTGTTCATTATAAAAATTCCAAAGAGAGCAACAGGGAGAAATATGAATAAAAATGATTGTTCGTGGAAAAGCATTAAAGTTTTCGTCTGTGTTTAATTACTATCGCGAGAATATTATAAAGTGAAAGATCGATAATGATTGAAGTTATTGAATCAAAATTAGTTTTCGTCTTTCCTTTGAATTAAAATTAGTTTTTCCCTTGTTTTAGCTTTTGTCAGAAATTCATATTGTCCATGCAATCGAGCAAAGACATAGCCGTCCCATCCATCGAGAAATCCTTTTTGCCAAATGTATACATAAAGAAAGCGAAGCGTGGGACGAAAAGGAAGTTTTCTAAAAATCATCCTTAATTTTCTTTTGAGTTTCACCCCGTCATGTTGAATTAAATCAGCTTTTTCTTTTTGTTCATTTTCAACAATTGCTTCCCAATTCGAGTATCGATTGTGTTTCTCTACAAAACTTTCAATCGTAGGAAAGGCGTGATGATCCATAATAGATTTCAGTTTACCGGTTGATCCTTGTACCACCACATGCTCGTGGATTTCATGATCTCCACTATCGGTCGTTAAATCGGTGATTTTTTCATATCTGGCTAGCTTGTGTTTAAATAAACGCAGGTTCCAATTCGGGAAATAGGCATGCTTAAGAGCCTCTCCCATAAAAAAATATCGTCTATTAATCCAGTAACCAACATGTATCTCCGCAGGGTTGGTAACAATACTGCGAATTTCTTCTTCCGCTTCAGGAGGAAGACATTCATCCGCATCTAAAATCAAAACCCATTCATAGGTAAAAGGTAGGTTTTCTAAAGCCCAATTCTTTTTTTTAGGCCAACCTCCATTATAGTCGAATTGAATAACTTGAGCACCCAATTCTTCAGCGATTTCAACTGTCCGATCCGTACTTTGGGAATCCACTATAAAAGTTTCACCGACCCAGAGTACAGATTTTAAGCAACGGGCTAGATTACTTTCTTCGTTCTTGCAGGGAATAATTAAAGATATTGGGATTTTTAATTCATTCATTCATTCATTATTTTTTCAATTATTTCTGCACCTAATGGCCCATTATCATGCCAGGCAAAGAGATTACTGGTTTGATCACTCAATGGTTTATTAAGGTCGGAATCCCAAAATTTATATCCCAATTTTGTTAGAAAATTGACGACTCTTTCTAAGTTGGGAGCAAAGGACTCAATTAAAAGTAGTGGCTTGCATTGGGAAAGCTTTTTCTCTCCACTTTTAATAACTTCGAGTTCATGCCCTTCCACATCAATTTTGATTAAGCTAGGCTCATGCGTTTTAAAAGTTTTGTTATCCAAATAATCAGTGTTTACTTGTATGGAGTTGGTTTCTTGCCCTAGATATTTTTCAATCCAAGGAGTTTGCCCACCACTAATCATACCTGTGGCGGAGGTTAGTGTATCTTGCTGAAACGAAACGGTTTTCATTCGGTTACTTAATGCGATATTAAATAAGTTGATATTTTTGATCTTTGAATTTTCTTTGGTCATTTGAAGGAGTTCAAAATTTTTTGGATCAGGCTCAAAAGCGAGAATTTTTCTATTTGAACTAAGATCTCGGCACAACCAAGAATAGAGTCCAATATTTGCACCTACATCGAAAAAACAACCACCCTCTTTTTTTTGATCAAGTTGCTTGATGATTTTTTCAAAAAGCTTAGTTTGGGTATGTTCCAGTTTCTTTTTATTCCACCAAATTGATGCATGTGTAATTGGGAGCAATGCAATCGGATATGAAAACCCAAGATCATAGAGTCTCGGCTGGTTCCAAGAACTTTCTAATAACATCCCGTAGTATTTTGTTTTTCGAAGGCAATGAAGGGGCGAATTAAATAATAGCATCTAGCAAATACTGAAATTAAGAATTACGAATTAACTTGTCATAAAGTTTAGCATAGTTGAATACACATTCTTCAGCCGATGGAATAGATGGATGGAACGGTTTATTATTTTTAATCTTTAATGAATCAATTAATGCATGGTTTAATTGTTCTTGATTATTTGGATCTATATAAACTGCAGAATCGCCTAGGATTTTAGATATTGCACCGGTTCTCGTTGTGATAACAGGACATCCATGCGAAGAAGCTTCGAGTGGTGGCCAGCCAAAGCCTTCGATCAATGAAGGGAATAGAAACACGTTTGCATTTTTATACAAAAAATGAAGTTCTTGTTCGGAGGCGTGGTTAATTGTGGCTACTTTATTCTGGTTCTCCTTCAGCCATTTTAAGGTTTCCGGACACACTTCAGTATCTTGTATATTTGGTCCTACCAAAACAAGTTTAGTACGGGGAACAGAAGTTTGTTCCTCTAAGTTTTTAAATGCCTTAACAAGGGCACCTCTATTTTTATACCAAGCCGCACTTCCAACATGAAGAAGATAGGAAGTGGTTTTCGGGTCAAAGGGTAGAGTAATATTTTTTTTGTTGAAATTCTGTTTTTGATTTTCAACACCAAGGTGTATAACTTCCGATTGCCCAATACTGGTGGGAATGATTTGGTTTAAGTCCATTTTTGTTTGAGAACAATCACAGGCAAAGAAATCAGCCAGGGGCAAAGAATCTTTAATCCATTTTTGTAATCTTTTTCCAGTATATGAAGTAACAGGGGCTTCAGGGAAGTCGCCTGTTGCCGTTCTGATCGCAATCAAATCATGGCAAGTAATAAGTTTACGTGCTGGGAAACCTGATATGTTAGGTAGGTAAACTGAATTGGAGTGATCTATTATATGTACAAGGTCGAAGTTATTTTTCTTATGTTGTAAAAATTTTAAAAGTCTTTTGGGGAAGAGAAAATATTTATCTAAATAGCCACCCCATTTGTTTGTGTTTGATGATTTTAAAAGTTTTTGAAATTTTGAAATTGGAAAAAGTTCATCAACATTAAAATGATTTTTTGAAAGATTATATTTAAGTATCTCACCAAATCGGAGCATGCTATATTGTCCATCTTCTTTCATATTAGTGACAAGAAGAACATTCTTTTCAGTCATCACGGATTTATGGTTTTTATACTCTTTGGTTCTTTGCAGCGGCAAGGCATAAGCCCGCCCCAAATGCGGCAAAGCCAAGGTTCGTGGGTTGTCCCAAAAGACCAAATAAAAGAATCGGACCAGCTGCACCGAAAATAAAAATTGGTAAGTACTCGCCCTCTTTAACTCTCCTTATGCAAATCATCATTAAGTCTTTGGTTATCCATAAACGCCACATTAGGAAAAGTACCCCGATCATTAAGCCATTTTCCATTACTGGTCTAGACCATGATAATTCAGCACCACCAAAACCTCCTCCCAGTGCTGAGCCCGCCCGCGTTGCAGTACCAAGACCATTTCCAAAAAAACCAGTCCACATGTTGTAGTAATAGGGTGAAACAATTATTTCCCAGTACCTGTTAAAATATGCCCCTATCGGATTACCTTCTACATTAGATGCTTCTTCGAACCGTAGACTCAAAAATCCCAGTCCTTCCTTAAATAATTCAATTTGCGAATACAATAAAAAAACAATGATTGATATACCAAATACGGAAGCACCTATACGACCAAATTCTTTTGGGCGAAAATAGGCGAGAAATCCAAAGCAGGCAACCACTTGAAGAGATTCCGCAATAACTGACCTGCTTCCTGCTGTTACCATGGCTAGAAAAGTTGCGCCAGTGCCCGAATAAAGCACTAATTTTGAGAAAGCATTTTTATTGAGAAAACCATGAATAATGAATGCAACAGCAAAGCAATAATAAAATACAATGCCGCTGATAAAGGAAAAGGTTCCCGATGCTCGAACTTTATCTCCCGAGGTCATCAGTTGGTGTCCGCTACCTCCTGCGGCAACATTCATAATATCAAAACGGTCGGACTGAAATTGTTGTGCAACTACCCAAGTCATTGGAAGAGCTAGTATTAGAAAAGCTTTTCCAAAATTAACTACATCTTTATGACTTAAAACTCTACCCATTATAAAAACGAGGGGGAAGTGTAAACAGTTGGTTCTAGCACCATAGGCAATTGTCGCAGGATGTGCTTGATTAATAACGATAGATAACCCAACCGCTAGAGTGACCCATTGGAATAATCTGATAATATATTTGTTTTGTGAGGGAAATATTTCTCTTGAATAAGCGATGTAGTAAATTAACAGAGCAACAGGATCCCGAACGATAAGCAAGCCTTGCGATAATCCAGGTAAAAACCATTTTCGTAAAGCACCTTCAAATAGAAGTAATATGAAATAGACCCAAAGAAGTTTCTTAATAATTCGGTATTCATCCTGTGCTGAACTAATTAGCGTTAATTTTTTTTTTGAAACTAAATTTCCTTGTACGCTCATTTTTTAATTTTCAGAGTTGCTTTCAATGAGCGATAAGTTAAAAGCGATAATTTTTTGCGAATAGTCCTGCCATGTGTGGGAAGCCGCCTTATTTATGCACGCTTTGCGAATGTCCGGAAACAACTTGCGAGATTCGATCAAAAGAGAAATTTTATTAACGATATCCTCGGGTGATCTTATCGATACCACATATCCAGTAATTCCTTCTTCAATTAAATCAACTCCTCCCGCGTTAGCGGTCACTAGAATAGGTAGACCGCAAGCTAATGCTTCTTGTTGCACTAGGGCTCGACCTTCCACTATCGATGGAAGTACCAAAGCATCATGGTCCAACATTACCCTTCGAATGCTTTCATTCGGACGAGGAGTCAGGTATTCAAAATCTGGGAAACAATTACGATAGAACTCCATGGGCTTCGAGGGTTGACCTAAAACGGTTAAACTGACGGGTTCATTTCGAAGAATTTTCATGGCATCGAACAGGTCCGCAAGTCCTTTACGTTGTGACATGGATCCGATAAATAACAGTCTTAAGATATTGTTTTCATGATCTTTCCTCAATCTTTTGTTCGAAACATATTTGGGACTCCCAAATGGAGCAATCTGACAGGCTTTTTGTTTTCGTATATTTTCTGGGATTGATTGAAATACAAATTTGCTGGGGCAGGTGATAGAATCGGCTAAATCGAGTTCCTCCTCCTTGCGGTAAAGTTTTTCCTCCGGTTCTCTTGTACTTTCCAGTGTGGGTTCCCACTCAGGTAGCCTTTCCGCTTCTTGTGATAGTAAGCATCTAACGGTTTTCCAATGTGCAATCGGTAATTCATAAGAACAATGTATGCCTAATTCTTTAGCTTTTCTGAAGCTGTTCATCGCTCCATCTTCATAGGCATGAATTACACTCGGAAGTAATTGGGGTAATGTTTTTGCCATCAGTTGATCTAAGGCACCGTATGATCGGTCTACATATCTCCTGCGTTTTTCTTGTGAAAGGTATTCGCAACTGACGAGACGTAAAAGTTCCGGGAACCATTGTCGATTTATCTTACTGTCTGGTAATGCATATCCTCGTTTTTTTTCTATAAGTTTAAGAATTGGGTTGGATTTGAGTCCGACTCCAATGGTCGTAAAATATCGAACAAGTTTTTCTTGTTTCCACAACTCATAAAGAAGTGCCCGGACAAAAGTATTACCCGTTGGGTGGGATACACAGAAACCACTTGAAAAGTTCATCTCGGAGCTAATTTTTTCCTAGACCACTGGTGAATGGGATTTTCGACCCATCTAAAAAAGAGCCAGCCAAGGAAAAAAACTGGAACTAGGTAAGCTAAGGATATCAGGAAGTTAGCTGGTTTCTCATTCCATATTTCCTTATGTAAATATCCGAATAATTTGAACAAAGGAAAATGGGTCAGGTAAAGCGAGAAAGAGATCTTTCCAACCCAGGAAATGAACTTAAATAATGGTTTGCCCAATAAGCGTATCAATAGATTAGGTTGGCTTAGGCAAAAGATAAAAAGTAAGAAGTAGAATCCGGACCAAGCTATGTATTGTAGCCAAGATGCCCAATTTTCTAATCGACTGAACAGGGCTAAAGCCAAGGTAAAGCCTATGATAATAACTAGAACAGGCAGGTTGTAATTTCTTAATTTGTCATCTCGATACCATTGTGCGACGCATGCCCCAATTAACCAAGATGGCCATAGAAATAAAGCGGTAAATGAAGGCCAGACTATTCCTTGGTTATTCAAATATACGCTCCCACAACTCACCCCTGTCGTAATAATTAGCAAAATATTGATCCGTGATTTAGCAATAAGATAGAAAGCCATCGGATAAAGGATGTAGAACTCAACTTCTAATGGAATCGTCCAGAGCGAAGGGTTAGTTAAGAATTGTCCATACCCGGGTGGATAGTTTTGGCTAAGCGTTGCCACTCGGAATATTCGATCAAAATTCCAAGTGGTGTCTCCCCACATAAAGTAACAAAAATAACTGATGCATGCAGTGATAATAAGGGCTATGAAGTAGGTTGGGTAGATTCTCCAAAAGCGCCGATAGAGATAGATTTTCCAATTCGGCTTGGTATTAGAAAGCGTATTTGGATAATGAATGCAAAACCCGCTGATTAAAAAAAATAACAAAACGGCATGCCCAAGAAAAGGAGAGGGTGTGGATAGCCAAGCCATCGCTTTTGCAAAGCTCGAATATTCCTCAGGGTAACTGCGAATCCTCCACCACCCAATCCATAAATCCACACGAATGTGGTAGAGTAGTACACCAATACATGATAGTCCCCTAAGCAAATCAATTGCAGGGATTCGTTCGCTTCTCTTCATCACTTTTTCAAAAGCTTGAGGTATTCTTCAGCATACTCGTCCAACGGACGAACATATTCATCGAGTCCCGTCTTAGCTAAGCGAGACTTTTCCCCATATTCTTCTTCGCTCATTTCGATTGCTTCGCATAAGCATGCCTTTAAGGAATCAATGTCACCGGGTTTACAAAAAAGTGCGTAAGGACCAGCTGTTTCCTGTACTCCACCATCTGTGCTTGCAATACAGGGTACTCCGACTGATCGGGCTTCTAATGGAGTAAGCCCTAGGTCTTCTTGGGTGTGCGGAGGTGTTACCATCCACTTGGCCTGCCTAGTGTAGGTTTTTCTCTCTTTCTCACTTACAAAGCCCGGCATGTTTACTCCCAAGATATTTTTTTCTTTGATTATTATCTCTACCTCGCGTCTTAGCGGACCGTCTCCGATTAGAATTAAAGGCCATATATTAGGGTTAGGTGACAGTCGACGGTATGCTTCAATTAGGATACGAATTCCTTTATTGGGTACCCATCTTCCAATGAAAAGAAACCCTTTTCTTTTTTTCGTGGAAGTTTCTTCCTGGGGCATTCTGGAAACCACGGGTAAACGGGCACTGTTCTTTTTTCGTTTCTTTTCCCAGCTATTCCACACAAATTCTGAAATGTACCACCTTCTATCTGCTTGTCCGACTGCCCAATTCCAGGCCCAAAGCCTGGGATGAATGCCTCGCCTTCGCCAATTGTAAATGGTCATTACACAGGGCTTGCTAAATTTTTTTGAATACCAGATACCCTCCACCATTGGGTTGTGCAAATGCACCAAGTCACAATCTTGAATGGCATTTTTAATCTCAGCATCTCTCGGAGTCACCCACTGACTGGTAAATCGCTTACCTTCTTCTTCCGTCCAACTTGAACGAATCTCGCACTCATTTTTGAGAATCGATTGATCATCTCGAAATCCAGTTACTTTTTTTCTTAGCAATCTTA
>Ga0233426_10004469_pt1 | contig 10499 bp, 8 predicted proteins | sample SI_118_April2016_6_FD_179875 | JGI IMG/M metagenome (GOLD analysis project Ga0233426, IMG submission 179875) | Seawater microbial communities from Saanich Inlet, British Columbia, Canada - SI_118_April2016_10_MG | ecosystem: Environmental > Aquatic > Marine > Inlet | place: Canada: British... | reverse complement strand
GCTGTTTTGTTCAAGGGACTGCCAACCCATTTTGAGGCAGCTAGGTACCACTCATGGATTGCGTCCAAAGACAATTTTCCTACAGATTTAACAGTTACTGCCATTGATGCGTTTGGAGGTATCATGGCTTTAAAACATAAAATATATCCTATAAGTGCAGTACAGTTTCATCCAGAATCTATTTTGACTCCTTTGGGAGAGAAAATGGTTCGAAATTTCTTGAACAGTTTGCAATAATTGGCAGTAAAATCCTCTATGAATACTAGTTACTATACCTATGAATGAAATATTGAACAAATTATTTGAACACCAAATTCTTTCAAAAGAAGAAGCTAAAGAAGTATTGATTGCAATGGCATCTGATACCTATAACGAAGCACATATGGCTGCTTTTCTTACCGTATATAGAATGCGAAGTATCACGGTTGCTGAGCTAAAAGGGTTTAGGGAAGCATTGTTAGAATTGGCACTAAAAGTCGATCTATCTGATTTCAATACCATAGACTTGTGTGGAACTGGTGGTGATGGAAAAAATACGTTTAACATATCTACCTTGACTTCGTTTGTTGTTGCAGGAACAGGACATAAAGTTGCAAAACATGGAAATTACAGTGTTTCTTCTGCTTCTGGTTCTTCAAATATGTTAGAATACTTAGGGTATACTTTTACAAATGATGCGTCCGTTTTAAAACAGCAATTGGAAAAAGCTAATATCTGTTTTTTACATGCGCCTCTTTTTCATCCAGCAATGAAAGCGGTTGGGCCTGTACGAAAAAAATTAGGGATGAAAACCTTTTTTAATATGTTAGGTCCTCTAGTAAATCCAAGTAGTCCACAAAATCAATTGCTAGGGGTATTCGACTTAAGTGTAGCACGTTTGTACAATTATTTGTTACAAGATACTACTCTGAACTACGGTGTCATACACGCTCTTGATGGCTATGATGAAATCTCTTTGACAAGTCCCTTTAAATTATTTACCCAGCAGGGAGAAAAAAATATCAGTCCTTCAGATTTAGGATTGAAAACAATAAAACAAGAAGCCATATTTGGCGGAAATTCAGTTCCTGAAGCAGCAAATATTTTTAAGAATATACTAGATGCAAAAGGAACTGAAGCACAAAATAATGTGGTACTGACAAATGCTGCCTTTGCTTTGAAGACTTTTGATGCCACTCTCTCTTTTGAAGCCGCATTTGAACAATCAAAATCATCTCTAATGAGCCTAAAAGCTAAAAAAGCATTAGAAATACTCATAAGTTAGAGGTTGGTTACTAGTAATTTATAGTTTTTGTCACTAATTTTGCAATTCACACAGAACAACAGATAGAAAGGAAGAAAATGAGTAATATATTAGATGAAATAGTAGCGTTTAAGAAAATTGAAGTCGCTAAAATTAAGGCCGAGGTTTCCTTAAAGCAATTGGTAAAAAGTCCCGCTTTTGAAAGAACACCGCTTTCTTTAAAAGAGGCACTTATTGAAAACGGTTCTTCTGGAATTATAGCAGAGTATAAAAGACAGTCGCCTTCCAAGGGGATTATCAACGACAAAGCCACGATACAAGATGTGACAGAAGGATATTTAAATGCCAACGTTGCAGCACAATCTATCCTAACAGATACAAAGTATTTTGGAGGGACTATGGTAGATTTGATGACGGCAAGAACGCTGAACAATGTAAGACCGATTTTACGTAAGGATTTTATAGTAGACGCTTTTCAAATTGTGGAAGCCAAGGCTATAGGTGCAGATGCAGTATTGCTAATCGCTGCATACTTGAACAAAGAAGAATTAAAGAATTACGGAAGATTAGCTACTGAACTTGGATTGAGTGTTTTGTACGAAGTGCATAGCAAAGAAGAATTGGATAAAATTTCAGATTTGGATGGTAAAATTATAGGAATCAATAACAGAAACTTAAAAACATTCGAAGTAGACTTAGAACATTCCATAGCTTTGGCTGCATCCATACCTGATTCTTGCGTGAAGGTGTCAGAAAGCGGCATCAGTAGCCCAAGAATTATTACAGGGCTCAAAGAATACGGATTTCAAGGATTTCTTATAGGTGAAAACTTCATGAAGACTGAAAATCCAGGATTGGCCTGTAGACAGTTTATAGACCAAATACGATAATTAAAAAATAGATTGTAACTAAGAGTACAAAAAGGATGAAGCCAGGTTTAGAAATAAAAGTATGTGGAATGGGAAGCTCCGAAAATATTAAGGGAGTAGCTTCTTTGCAACCAGATTATTTGGGCTTTATTTTTGTAGAGGCTTCGCGCAGAAATTTTACAACTACGATTCCAAAACTTCCAACTTCGATTAAGAAAACTGGTGTTTTTGTAAATGAAAGTTATGATTTTGTAAAAGAGAAAGTAGAACAACATCAATTAGATGCGGTACAATTACACGGTACAGAATCTGTAGGTATTTGTAGGGATATTCAAGAATTGAATGTAGAAGTTATAAAGGTTTTTTCTATAAAAGATAGTTTTGACTTTTCTGATTTGACTTCCTACGAATCGGTAGTCGATTATTTTTTATTCGATACCAAAGGAAAATTGGCAGGAGGGAATGGGGTAACTTTTGACTGGACTGTTTTACATACATATACCTCTTCTGTTCCCTTTTTTTTGAGTGGTGGAATTGGTCTGACAGAAATAGAGGCTGTCAAAGAATTAGTGCAGTTGGATATTCCACTTCAGGGACTTGACCTCAATAGTAAATTTGAAAATGCTCCTGCAGAAAAAAATATAGATAAATTAAGGGATTTTTTAACAAAATTAAAGGAATCATGAATAAAGTAATCACACCGAATAGCAAAACAGAAAAAAAAGCAAAATTCCAACCTTCAGATGATGGATACTATGGACAATTTGGAGGAGCCTTTATTCCGGAATTGCTATTCCCTAATGTAAATGAATTAAAAGACAATTATTTAGATATAATTTATTCTGAGGCATTCCAAAAGGAATATACATATTTGCTAGATCAGTATGTTGGGCGACCAACTCCTTTGTATTTGTCTAAAAGTCTTTCTAAGAGACACAATGCTTCTATTTATTTAAAACGTGAAGATTTGTGCCATACAGGAGCGCACAAAGTAAACAACACGATTGGTCAGATTTTAGTGGCCAAACACCTAGGAAAGAAAAGAATTATTGCAGAAACTGGAGCGGGACAGCATGGTGTTGCTACTGCTACTGTTTGTGCCTTAATGGAAATGGAGTGTATTGTGTTTATGGGAGCTGTTGATATCAAAAGACAGGCACCCAATGTAGCGCGTATGAAAATGTTGGGAGCTACTGTAATACCTGCTCAAAGTGGAAGTAAAACGCTTAAAGATGCGACTAATGAAGCCATTCGTGATTGGATTGGAAACCCAGAAGACACCTATTATTTGATAGGTTCAGTGGTAGGTCCACATCCATACCCTGATATGGTAGCACGCCTTCAAGCAATTATTAGTGAAGAAATCAAAGCACAACTGTTGGAGCAAACAGGAGATGAAAACCCAGATACTATCATTGCATGTGTTGGAGGAGGGAGCAACGCTGCGGGGGCTTTTTACCATTATTTGGAAGAAGAAAAAGTGGAGTTGATTGCCGTTGAGGCTGCCGGACTTGGTGTGCATAGTGGTGAAAGTGCTGCGACCTCTCAATTGGGAGAAGTGGGCGTGATTCACGGAAGTAAAACCATACTAATGCAAGATGAATACGGACAAATTGTAGAACCCTATTCGCTTTCAGCTGGTTTGGATTACCCTGGTGTCGGTCCTCTACATGCTTACTTGTTTGAGTCTAAAAGGGCGGTATTCATGAATGCAACTGACCAAGAAGCGCTGGATGCAGCCTATGACTTGTCAAAGAATGAAGGGATCATTCCTGCCTTAGAAACAGCGCATGCACTTGCTGTTCTAGATAAAATGGAAATAAACAAAGACCAAGTAATCGTAATAAACCTGTCTGGTCGAGGTGATAAAGATTTAGATACGTATATTACACACCTAAAATAATACCCCATAAATTTATTTTAGAATTATTTTAAAACACATGAAAACAAAATTTTATAAGATGTTCTTTAACAGGAGAATATATAAAATAAAGTACTTAGCTACCCTTTTTATACTATGTAATTTACATACTTCCGTCTCTCAATCTATATCTTTTGTCCAAAAAATAGGAAAAGACAACCCCTTATATGGAGGTGTAGTGGATGGCAATTCAAATCACAATACTATTGATATTGACGCGGATGGTGATTTTGATTTGTTTATAGGTACAATTACTGGCGAGATTCGTTTTTATAAAAATATAGGAACGATAGAGAATCCAAATATTTTTGAAGAACAAACGGGACTTTTGAATCCTTTTGATGCTTTGAATATTGGAACTAAAGTTAGCATTAGTTTTGTAGATATCAACGGAGATGAAACGATGGACGCATTTTTAATTTCTGAAAATAGTTTACTTTTATATAAAAATATAGGAACACTTGAGATTGCCGAATTTGAACTTCAGTCTGCAGAGCACACCCCACTATCATCGTTGGACCTATCCAGCAATGTTTTTCAAACTCTTTCGTTTTCGGATATAGATGGTGATAAAGACCAAGATGTACTTGTAGGATGGATAGCTGCAGACGCACAGAATTCGAGTGGTATTGATGTCTATGAAAATATCGGAAGTAGCTCGCAAGCAAACTTTACACAAATTAGTGCTGAACTCAACCCTTTTAAGGATTTTAATAAATTATATCCAGCGCCAATTTTTGTTGATATTGATGCAGACGATGACGAAGATGTATTTATTACATCAGGAGATGGAACGTATTTGTATTTTGAAAATACGTCACAAAAAGATGCATTGCTTGTCGATAAAAAGCAACAATCCTCATTTCTTTTTTATCCCAATCCAGCTAAGGATAGGATTACTTTTTCGTTTGAATCGGCGTATTTAACAGTGAGAATGTTTTCATTGAGTGGTCAGCAAGTATTGAGAAAAAAACTGTACAAAGAAAACCCTTTTTTAGATGTTGAAAATTTTAAACAAGGTGTTTATTTACTTACTCTCACAGATGAAAACAATACGAAACTAACTAAAAAGTTGGTCATAACTGAGTACTAATAATTGGAACAATGAGCGCACTACAACAACTTTTAAAAACAAAAAAAAATAGATTATGTTCTGTGTATTTTTCTGCAGGTTTTCCTCAAAAAAATGATACGGTACCAATCATACAAGGACTTGCTGCAAATGGTGTTGATTTTATTGAAGTTGGCTTGCCTTATTCGGATCCTCTAGCAGATGGGACAACCATACAGTATAGTAGTGCCGAAGCATTAAAGAATGGAATCAATTTAGATATTGTTTTTGACCAATTGATGACACTTCCAAAAGAATTCAAGACTCCCTTGGTATTGATGGGATATCTGAATCAAGTTTTGAAATACGGGGAAGAAAAGTTCTGTGAAAAATGCCGAGAGTGTGGTATCGAAACGGTGATACTTCCAGACTTGCCAATGATAGAATACGAGGGACATTACAAAGCACTTTTTGCGAAGTATGGAATATCCAATGTGTTTTTAATTACACCACAAACCTCAGATGCACGTATCAGAAAAATCGATGCTTTGACTGATGCGTTTATTTATGTTGTAGCTTCTTCTGCAATAACAGGTGCCAAAGGAGAGATATCTGATGCTCAGATAGCCTATTTTGAACGTATCAAATCGATGGAACTAAACAACCCATTGATTGTAGGTTTTGGAATTTCAAACAAAACTACTTTTGATACAGTAGCTTCTTATATGAATGGAGCCATTATAGGGTCTGCATTCATCAATTTTCTCGATAAAAATGGCGTTTCAAAAATTTCAGATTTTACCAAGCAAATTTTAGGATAGCTTGTTGTTGCCGTTCTTTTTAAGACCAAGTATTCGTGTTTTTAAAATCTTTGCTTTTTAGGCCAAAACCATTCAAGTCTTTTTTAACTTTGCAATTCAATTGAAGGTGTATGTTAGATGGTATTCGTAGGTTTTTTATCAGTGCTGATTTTTATAAAAGTCTGACTTTTATACTAGCTGCTTTGGTGCCTATACTTGTGAGTAGTTATTATTTTTCACAGGTTGAAATTGGCTTTGCAATTGCTTTAGGGGTATTCTACAATTCCCCCACCAATAGTATTGGAAGTGTAAAACACAGAACTATTGGAATGGTGTACTCCATTTTACTCACTACGTTTGCTACAATTGTAACTGGATATGCAGCATTTCATATTGCGCTATTAGTTCCTGTGTTGGCTATTTTGACGTTTACAATCTCTTATATTTCTGTTTTTGGGTTTCGCGCTTCTTTAGTGTCTCTTGCAGGGATGTTGGCAGTTGTAATTAGTTTTGCCAACTCTTATGTAGACTTGTCTGTTTTTGAGTACGGAATCTATGTTTTTATAGGAGGTGTATGGTATTTACTTGTTTCGAGTATCCTAAATTTTTTAAACCCTAAAATGTATATAGAAGAACTACTCTCTGATACGATGCGGTTAACGGGTAGTTATTTGGGGATACGAGCGGAACTCTTACGTGGAGAAATAGATTCAGATTCACTTCAAACGAAGTTGTTTGAGTACCAATCTGAGTTGAGTGATAAACACGAAGCACTTCGAGAAGTCATCTTAAGTCAGCGACAGAAATCTGGTTTTTCAAATAGGATTCGAAGAAAATTTTTGTTGTTTATTGAGTTAGTAGATATGCTAGAATTGGCCATCGCAACGCCAATTGATTATGACAAAGTAGCTATGATTTTTAAAGACAAACCAGAAACCTTAGTCCCTTTTGTAGACTTGATAGAGGCCATGGCAACTCATCTGAATTATATATCTAAAGTTATCATACGCGATGAAAAAGTACAAGGCAGTTCAGATATTAGAGCATTGCTTAAGAAAATTCGTAGTACTATTGATACTTTTAAACAACAAGATATTTCTGCAGCGACTAGTGATGGTTTTTATATTTTGGTAAATTTATTCGAATACCAAGCCGCACAAGCTCAAAAATTAAATGCAATGGAGCGTGTGTTGAACGTTTTTACTAAAAACAATCAACTGAAAAATGAAGCAGAAGGAGACCTTCGTTTTTTAACACCTCAAGATTATGGTTTTACAAAATTGAGAGAAAATTTCAGCATGAAATCTTCCATTTTTAGACACTCTTTACGTTTGTCTGTAGTCATGGTTGTTGGGTTTGTAATAGGACATTTGCTCTCCCTGCAAAATCCCTATTGGATTCTCATTACGATTTTAGTCATCATGAGACCTAGTTACGGGTTGACCAAAAAGCGAATGCAACACCGAGTATTTGGAACTTTGATTGGGGCTGTCATTGCTTTGGTATTGGTGTATTTGATTCAAAATACATTTGTTTTCGGGGTTTTAGCGGCAGTTTCTTTGGTGTTAGCACTTTCTTTGGTACAATTGAATTATAGAACATTTGCTATATTTTTGACACTTCATATTGTTTTTTTACATGCTGTATACCATCCTGATGTTTTGGATGCGATCCAATATAGAATTGCTGATACATTATTGGGAGCCGGCTTGGCAATCCTCTCTAATTTGTTCTTGTTTCCTTCTTGGGAGTTTATGACTATTGAAGATTCTGTGTCGAAAACCTTACAATCCAATGCTGGATACCTAAGACAGATTGCGGCTATTTATACTACTAAAAGTAATGATTTTTCGGATTATAAGTTATCTCGAAAAAGTGCGTTTTTGGATATCGGTGATTTGAATGCTGCCTTCCAAAGAATGACCCAAGAGCCCAAATCTAAACAAAAGTATTTCTCTGAAATATATGATTTAGTGGTGCTTTCTAATACTTTTTTATCTTCACTTGCTTCTTTAGGGACTTTTATACAGACCCATGAAACAACAGCTATTTCATCTTCTGTTGAGACTTTTGTTGTTAATATTTTAGAAAATATAGAAAATGCTGTGTTGGTTGTCCAGGGAAAGCATATTCAAGAAAGCAATATGACAGTCCATGTTGATGTGGCTGCCTCTGAACTCGAAAAAAAATACAAATCCTTGTCTAAGAATTTTGATAAAATCTTATTGGAAAATCCGAGTGAAGAAATAGCTGCGCTCTCTTTGGAGTTACAAGAAACTAAATTGGTAATCGAGCAAATGTCTTACTTACTAAAATTGTCACATAACTTGCTTCAAAAAGTTACCACTTATAAAAAAACTAATAGTTAGCATATGTATATAGCACCAAAACTAGTTCCGAATAAAGTATATAGTATTTTGATCAACGATTGGGATGAGGAGGTTTCAGGACTTTTTATTGCAGAAGGGGCGCGTTGGATTTTAGTCCACGACAACCAGAGTGACTTTTTAGTTGAAGGATTTCGTTTTGTTCATAAATTGAATATTGATGAAATTATAGAGGACGAAGAAACAGCCTTCAAAAATCGTGTGTTTCAGAAGAAGTATCCCTCACTGCCTACAAGTGAAATTTATAATTTAGAGAATTCCGAATTGTTGTTGAATGAACTCCTGCAAAAGGAGGTGTTGTTACATTTTGATACGGATGCAGCAGATGAAATTGCGGTTGGGAAAATTACTGCAGTGAGCACAGGAACTTTTACAATCAGAACACTCAGCCAACAAGCTGAATGGGAGGAAACATCCGAGGTTGCTATTTCTGAACTCAGTAGTATTGCTATAGCAAATGATTACTTAAATTCATTGTCTCTATTTTTGTAGATATCTTTAAATAAGTATACTAAGCTGCTGTGTTTTACAAGTATCAAAAGTCAAACGAATATACAGCTCCCGCAAGCACTTGGAATCCCTGTACTTGGTAATTGCTAAAAGTTTCGTAATCACTATTGAGGACATTTTTTAGTGCTATAAAGCCACTCCACTTGTCTGTGAATTTATAGGTCGTGGATAGATTTAAATCTGCAAAGGATTCTAGGTTTATAATCGTTTGATTATTAAGAGCATCGATAACAGTATCTTTTCTTTCTCCTTTGGTAAATAGTGCCGCTTTAAAGGTCCATTTATCTAAATTATAAAGTGCGTGTAAACTTGCAGTAAAAGGCGGCAAGTTCCAAGCTTCTTCTTCATTTTCTGTGGTGTAATTGTCAATTTGTATGTTTCCACCAACGCTTATATCATCATTGAGTTGTGCGTTTATTTCGCCAAAAAAACCAAAAGTTTTGATATCGTCATATACTGCCAAAAATGAGTTTCCTACTGCATAGCTCTTTTCTGCTAAGAGGGTATTTCCGTCTGTTGTGTTTGGGCTAGCACGAAAAAGTAATTTGTTGTTTTCACGAGCGTAGCTCGCTTTTAAAGTGTAGTCTATACGTGAGGACAGTTTACCTTTAAAACCAGCAAAAGCCGTATAGTTGTTGTCGGTTACACGAATGTCCAAATCAGGCCTTACAAAGGGGTTTGCCCTAGTTATTTCTCGGTATGAGTTTTGGTGTAGATCTCCAGAGATACCTGCATAGATGTTGAATATTTCTTCAACCAATACATAATCTATTTTGAGATCAGGATATATTTTAAACGTGTTTTTAGAATTTTCTATGGCAGCGTTGTATCGAATTTTAGCTCCTAAAGAAAAGAAATAATTGTCTGTAGCAATTTGGTAGTGAGCCGATGTACTGAGATTTATAAAATCGTAATCTAGCTCAGTAGCTTCACTTTCTGGGTTGAAAGCCCCATTCAGCAAACTGAATTCAAAATCGGTTACAATTTTGTTGTCTGCGACGGCAAACTCAAAAGTAGGTGCTATAGAAAATTGAGTTTCACTGCTTTTAAAAGCATCGCTTATTGAAAGGAATGCAGTTTTGATAGTTTTTAATTTGTTGTTTTTGAAGGCAACTGCTCCTGATATAAAAAAGCGATTGTAGTTTTGTTTTACATCCAGGGCATCCAATACAGTATTAGAATATTCAAAAGGAATACCGTACCAGTTTTGTAAGTCTTTGTGATAGCCAATTTTGGCATGCCAATTATAGGTTTTTTGAACGTTTTTATAGCTTCCTTCAATTTTTGTGTTCAAATAATTGTTGTCTAGTTGTACTCCTTTGATGCCACCTTCAGAAGTTTTGTTGTATACGTAGAGGTGTCCTTCGTGTTGTTTTTTCTGTCGGTGTAAAAATGCTTCCAATAGCGGTGTGTTGTAATTTCCATATCCCACTTTTACATAGTTAGGTAGGGTAGTAGCTACTTTGTCTTTTTGAGCTGTTTTGTAGGTGCCTACATTGGGTCTAAATATAGATCGTATAGGAGTGGAGTTGATGCTGTATTTGAGTTGTTTCTTTTGACGCTTTCCTTTGTGGATCACTGGTAGGTCCTTTGATTTAAAGGCATCCGAGATAGTAGGTTTGTAGGAACTGACTACATTGATAACTTCGGTACTGATACTGTCCTTTTCTTTTTGTGCTTTTACCTGAAGTAAAGGAGCAAGCATTACTAAACTTAAA
>Ga0233426_10004462_pt1 | contig 10508 bp, 9 predicted proteins | sample SI_118_April2016_6_FD_179875 | JGI IMG/M metagenome (GOLD analysis project Ga0233426, IMG submission 179875) | Seawater microbial communities from Saanich Inlet, British Columbia, Canada - SI_118_April2016_10_MG | ecosystem: Environmental > Aquatic > Marine > Inlet | place: Canada: British... | reverse complement strand
GTCTCCTAACCTAAGAAGGTCGCTTAACCTCTAAAAGGCTTGTTAAGTAGAGCGTCAAGCCGGAAGGCCCAACAGAGGCTCAGTAGAATGAATGTTCGTGATTGCCTACAGTAGCTAAGTCACTCGATGATTGCTAGCTTGTACTCTAGCGCTTATTCTACCCCAGAGTGTTATTAGCTGTGGTTACCGAGCGACACCGATAATAAAAACGAGACGGATATCAACTTATGGCACAGTTACTAAAAGTAGTGAAATGGATTTTCCTTGGGCTATTACTTGTAGGGGCAGCGTTTGCAGGCCTTGAGCGGCTTGCGGCTGAGCGCATCGAAGTGGTCGAACTTATCGCGGCCGACGAGGCGGGCGACATGCAGATTACGCGGCTCTGGGTGGCCGACGATGAAGGCATGGCCTATTTGCGTGTCGGGGCCGACGGCTCGGGTTGGTATGATCGAATTCTACTAAACGATTCGGTTACCGTGGTGAGAGAGGGCGTGAGCGCTCAGTACCGCGTTGAGGCGCGCCCCGACAAGTCGGCGCGGATCAACGAGCTCATGCAGAAAAAATACACCTGGGGCGATACGCTAATTGGAGCAATGATCGGAAGCAGAGAAGGATCGATCCCGCTCGAACTGCAACCGCTCTGAGCGGTTGCCAACAGTGAAATTAAATGCCAAGGCGGCTTAACGAGTTGATTAATTCTCGCAGTAATTTCTCTGCGACGGGATGTTCGACTGCAAACAGTGCTTCGAGAGCCACGGCGTCCTCCAAGAGAGATTCTTTCGCCGCATTACTGCGAGGTAAGTCTGCCGCAGAGTTTTGTGGGGCAGCACCGACACCCACATAGTTTTCTACGCGCCCCCTGAACGCGGCATTCTGCAAAGCCAATTGACGCTGCGCCCCGTGCGTATTGATTTCGCTGTCAATGGCATCAAGCTGTGTACGCGTTGCCTGTCTAAAGTCTTCTTTGTTCATAAAGGCCTCGATTTCAAGTGAACTCCTAGCTGAGCTTAACGCGCAGGGACTTACGTGTTTTGACTTAAAACAAATTGCGCTACTTCTTCGATGTCGGTAACGCATGGAAAAGACTAATTGGCCCGCTTGAGTTTTTAAACGCCTCCTCCTATGCTTAGTCCGGATTGCTAACCGCTTTATTCGCAGTGTCACTTAAATAAGAAGAGTTTCTAAGGACTTACTATGTGTGATCTAGATACCCAACAAGACGCCGAGGCGTTCCTTGCAGGAAATGAGAGCAAGTTAAAAACAGGCACCGCTTTTTCGCGGCGCGAATTTGGCTTGATGACTGCCGTCGCTGGATCGGCGATTTTGCTGCCGCCCGTGGCGAACGCGCAGTCGGTGGTTGAGAGTGACGTAGATATCGCAACCCAGGACGGCGTTGCCGATTGTTATTTTGTGCATCCCGCGCAAGGCAGCCATGCTGCTGTTATTGTGTGGCCCGATATCCTCGGCCTGCGGCCCGCATTCCGTGCTATGGGCAAACGCCTTGCGCAGTCGGGCTACAGCGTCTTGGTCGTGAATCCATTTTACCGAGATGCGCGGTCTCCTGTAGTGGGCGAAGGCGCGAGCTTCGGCCAGCCCGAGACGCGAGAAATCGTTTTACCGATGGCGCGCAATCTCAATGCCGAAACGCATTTTATGGATGCTCGCGCAATGGTCGCGTTTCTCGATGCTCAACCTTCGGTGGATACATCGCGACGCATCGGTACAACAGGCTATTGCATGGGCGGCCCAATGGTCATGCGTACGGTGGCAGCTGTGCCAGATCGCCTTGGCGCGGGTGGCACGTTCCATGGTGGCGGCCTGGCGACCGATGCAGACAATAGCCCGCATCTACTTATCCCGCAGACTCAGTCAGCGATGCTGCACTGTGTGGCAGCTAACGATGACGCAGCCGACCCTGTGGCTAAAGACACGCTTAATACCGCGTATGCGGCTGCAGGTATTTCAGCCGAGATAGAGGTGTATACCAATACGCTGCACGGCTGGTGTCCGCCAGACTCGCAGGTTTATGACGAAGCGCAGGCGGAACGAGCATGGAGTCGCCTGCTTTCACTCTTCGAGGTCGCGCTCGCTTAGTGGCGCAGTCTCAAGTTCGAAAAGGGCGCGGAGAATTCCGCGCCATTCTCTGTATTGCTGCTCCATCGTGCCGGACAAGCCGTGCACCTGTCCATTGAGTGCGAGCATCGCAGGCGCCAACTCGTTATTGAAGCCAGCCGCGAGTTCGGTGAACTCGTGTTCGTAAATCTTGCTCCACTTAAATCGATCGTATCGTTGGCTTAGTGCCAAGAAACTGCGTGAGTCGCCGTAGGTGGTTGTCGATGGCGGCGTCGCCTCGCGGCTAAGCGTCTCTTCGGTTTGATCGAGCGAATAGCGCCTCCAGAGCACGTAAGCCGGCTGTATATCTTCGTAAAGCGTTTGGTAGTACTCGTCGACTGTGTCGATGAATAAATGATGCCGATAGCGCATGTCGCTTACGCGAGCGAGCATCGGATCGTCGGCGGCGGGGAGTGTGACGAGTCGTAGAAGTCCTTCTTCGTTTTCGGTGAGCGTGCTGGCAAAGCGTTCGGGCGCGAGATCGCGCGCGTAGACGAGGTCGGCGATCTGCAGGGTTTCGGCTAGGAGGCCGTCGTCTAGTCCGTCGCGTGCAGCGAGCAGATCATTTGCTACTTGCTTATAGAGGTCGTGGAAAGGATCGACATAATTCGCGCCATCGAAACGGTTACCGTAGGTAAAGCGCGTCGATTCTGGGTAGTCGGAAAGCTGAGCGACGTCGGCGTAATCCTGCGCTAACCAGACCCTACCGCTGCTGTCAGTAGCGTTAATATGCACTGCTAGGTCGAGGCCGGTAGAGCTAATTATCTCGCCGCGAATCGTTATGACCAGAGAGGGATCGGCTTCTGGCAACACTCTCACTGCGCCCCATAAATCTGACTCAATAAGCGCTTTGCTCAGAAGGTGGGGTAAGAACTGCGTCTCTTTCAGTTTAATTTCGTCGAAAATCCAATCGCCGAATGCTGCTTTGTTGACCGCATTTTCGCGCGTAGTAAAAGGCACTATGCCGATGTCGACGCGCGTGCCAAGCGTGTCGCTAGCGAGACTTGGCGCGCGCATTTGCGCGGTGACCAGACTGACCGACCCGACGGGCTCAATCGTCGGGCGCGCAGCGAGCGCATCCGCGGCGCTGGTGTCTTCGGGCATTGTGCTGCGTTGTGCACAGCCAGTCAGCGAGGCGATTACGAGTGCAACGACGATAAATGCATAGTTCATTGCGGCGAGCCTGCTTGGCTGCAGACGCGGCCGCGGCTTAGGGTTTGTTCGCAGTCGAATTCGGCGCGCGGGGCATCGTAGCGATTAAAGGCTTGTCGCAGATCGAAAGATTCGCTGCCTTTGCTAATGACCGACGTGATTAGATTAAGCAGCAGGCCGTCGGATGACACGCTAAATCGATGAACGACAATCAGGTCATCGGGAAGCATCGTCTGAAAGACTAGCTGCTGGCCGTCCCAGCCACAGGCCTCGACGCCATAGCTACTGGCAAAGGTCTGCACCACTTGCCACCCAGTGCCACATACGAGACTCGAATCTCCGCGGCGCTCAATCCGAATTTCGTCGCGGGTTTGATCGATGCGCAGTGTGGTTTGGCGGCTGATGTATTCCGCGAGGCGTGCAAGGTCTACGATGCTAGCGCCGCGCCCGCGGCTGCCATTGAGATTGATATTACCTATCGAAATAGGCGGAACGCTGACTCTAGCCGCAGCACCGGGGTTGCCACCCTGCCGCGCAGCGGATTCTTGGCGTAGCCGCATTTTGCGCGTGAGCTCGTCTTGCCAATTGTCGCTGCGGCGATAGTCTTTCTCCCAGAACCCACCGAAATCGAGCCGCAGGGGCTGATCAAGGTCGAGGACGGTAAGTTGATCGTCGTCTTGCGCGACCGCAGGCAGGGACAGGGAGCCGAGGCAAACGGCTAAGGCCATGGCAAGAAAATAGCCGGCAGCAGGCCTAACACCTCGGGCTGATTGGAGTGGACTATGTAGCGAGATTTCGATGCTGAGCACTGCGACTGAGTTTCCCTGAGTTCACTGCGTCTGTTGCAAGTCTTCGAGCTAAGAATACATGGGCTTTGCGTAAGCAGAGTAAGAGTATACGTGCTTGAGGGAAAAAACACGCGCCAACCACTGTGGCTAGACTTACGCTCCGTGCGCGCCTACTCTTACCGGACTATTTATCGGACTATTTATCGGGTTATTTATCGCCCCATTTATTTTATTGCGCCACTCGATCGCATAGAGCAAGGAGAACAACATGCCCGCTCGCAGCAAGCACCCCTTCGGTGCCTTTTTGCTTTCAGTCGCACTGACAGCGTTTGCCACAAATGTGAGCGCGCAGCCGAGCGCCGCTAGCGATGCGGCACACACTCTTGTCGACAGTTTTTGGCATGCGCAATCCGAAGAGGCGCGCACCGCCGCTGCAGCAAATCTGCTTGCGGCGAAACCCGATACGCGAAGTGTTTTTCGGGCGCTGGCGGGCGCGGATTTACACAGGCGCGATGTCGCTACCGGTGTAGTGCGCGCGAGTCGCACGAGTAACTCTGGTCTCGAGTTACCCTATGCGGTGCTCGTGCCGACAAGCTACGATCCGAGCAAGCGCTATCCTGTTGAGTTTATGTTGCACGGCGGCGTTGGCAGGCCCGCCTGGCAAGACAATGAGGAGTTTTGGCGCCGCGGGTATGAAAATTTGCTCAGTGAAGACAAAATCACAGTAGTCCCTGCGGCTTGGCGCGATGCGGTCTGGTGGCAAGAAGAGCAGGCGCAGAGCATTCCTGACATATTGCGCCGAGTGAAACGTGATTACAGCGTCGACGATAATCGTGTAACGATGAGTGGCGTGTCCGATGGCGGCACGGGTGCCTATTTCTTCGCTTTCAAGCAGCCAACGCCCTGGGCTGCGTTTCTCCCTTACATCGGCAATGCGGCTGTCCTAAGAAATCCGCAGAGTGGCGGCGGCTATCGGCTCTATTTCGAGAACCTGCGCGACAAACCTCTGTTTATCGTGAATGGCGAAAATGATCCGCTCTATCCGGCGTCGTCGATCCAACCTTTTGTCGATGTGTTAGGCGAGGCGAAGGTCAACTTCGAATTTACGGTTATCGAAAATGGGGGTCATAATCTCGACTGGCTCCCCAATCAGCTCGACCGCATCGAAGCGTTCAAACGCGATAATCCGCGTGACGCATTGCCTGATGTGCTGCAATGGGTTGCCGACCGTACCGACGCGTACAACCGCAATCACTGGCTTGTCATCGATGAGCGAACTGGATTCGGTAAGCCAGCGGTGATCACCGCAACCCGAGAGGGGAATACATTTTCCGTCGATACTTCGGGGGTGAAGGGATTCACACTCCTACTCAGCCCTAGCGAAATCGATTTCACAGCGCCTGTCACCGTGATTTTGAATGGCGAAGAGAGTCAGGCTGCGATTATTGAAGAAAGCACAGAAACCTTACTGAAGTGGGCTCACAGCGATATGGATAGGTCGATGCTGTTTACCGCAGAGCTTGTCATTCGCTTAGAGTAGTCACGAGCGAGCGTGTTAACCGGTTGCCGCGAGTATTGTGCGGTAGCCAAGAACTTGACACTATGGGGTATCACTTTCTAGAGTAATTATTATTAGGTAAGGGAGCACGAAATGCTAAGTAGTCAGTCAACGCGTCGGAATCATGAGAGCGGAAGCCGCCGCGGTAAAACCTCTCCAATCAGGTCGCTACTAGGCGCGCTTGGCACGGCAGTAAGCCTCGTTGCCGCGTCAGCTGCGACAGCCCAGCAAGCACCAGAAGGCAATGCGCGTGGCCCTATAGGCCCGAGCCCCTATGATATTCAGTCGCTATGGCATAAGCCCTTCGCCGAGCCAGGTTTCGCGTTTGGCGGCAATTCTGGCGTGTGGGCAGAATCCCCCGATCGCATTATCATCGCGCAGCGTGGTGAGACAGTATTGCCCTATCCTATCAAAGACGATTTCTTAGGTTTTGCGGGCGACATGGGTATTAACGTGCTATTTGAAACAGAGCGTCGCACATGGAAGAACTGCCTGTACGAGCTCAATGCCGATGGCGAGGTTATTCAGCTGTGGGATCAATGGGATTTCCTCTGCGCCGATTCTGATGGTCCGGGTCCGCATCGTGTGCGCATTAGTCCCTACGACCCAGAGAAGCGTGTTTGGGTAATTAACGAGACCTTCCATCAGATCTATGTGTTTAGCAACGACGGTAGTGAGCTGCTTATGACGCTTGGCGAGAAATTAGTGCCTGGCAATGATGCAACACATTTTGGTCGCCCGCAGGACGTCGCGTTTCTGCCCGACGGTCGCGTGCTAATAGCCGACGGCCTCGATAATCATCGCGTGATGATCATGGATGAAGATCTCAATTATCTAGGTGAATTTGGTGGTTTCGGCGAAGAGCCCGGTCAGTTCAATGGTATTCACGCGTTAGGTGTAGGCCCTAACGGACTCGTCTTTGCCCTCGATAGGTCGGGTGGGCGCATAAACGTGTTCCGCACAACCGATGATCCCGCGCGGATGGACTTCGTCGATGTTTGGGACGGCTTTACGCTGCCCCTCGATATAATCGTCAACGAAGACAGCATCTGGATTACCGACTTAGGTCCCCTGCGCTTTGTTAATTTAGACTTCGAAGGCAACTATCGCTATACCTGGCTCGTTCCGAGTGCATTGCCCGATGGCTATATCGAAGTTCACACGTTCTCTGTAGACGAGGCGCTTAATTTGTATGGCGGCGATAATCAATATGGCCGCTCACAAAAATTCGTCCCCAAACCCGGCATCGATGCTAGCCTAATTATTCAGCCACCCTGGGTCGCTAAGTAGACGCTAAGTAGCCGCTGTTTAGCCGCTAAACAGAAGCCACCTAGCAGCTACCTGGCTGCTCGGTAATTAGACGCTGTTTTGCTAACAAAAAGGTTAGACGAATCGCATTTTTCCTCAGCGAGTTTGGCGATAATCTCCACACCATCCATAGCTCGCATAAAGAGGATTAATATGATGATGTGTGAAAACTCGCAGGTGGAAAATCCGTGAGGTTGTTCACAGCGCGAGAATTTTGCCGCCGGCAGCTTGCGCATCGGCAAGGTCATGAGTCACTAATAACGCAGGGATATTCGCTGCACGTATCGAATCGAAGGTAAGCGCGCGTATCTCGCCGCGGAGTTGCATGTCGAGATTGGAGAAAGGTTCATCCAACAAAATCGCCTGAGGTTCAGACAGAAGCAGGCGCATGAGTGAGATTCGCGACTGCTGCCCGCCCGAGAGCGACGCGGGGTCGCGGTCGCCGAATCCACCAAGAGAAATTGCCTCAAGGGCCTGCTCTACGCGGCCGTCTCTGTCTTTTCGGCTTTCGCCTGCTGTGCGAACCAAACCAAACTTAAGGTTTTCGGCGACGCTTAGGTGTGGAAAAAGCAGTGCATCTTGAAATAAGAGGCCGATACGTCGTTGCTCGGCAGGAACCGAATTCAACGCTTTATTCTCAAGAACGATTCTCCCTTCGGCAGTAAACGCCTCATTCAGAAAGCCGGCGATGAAGGCGAGTAGCGTCGATTTTCCTGTGCCCGAAGCGCCCATGACTGTCATCACCTCTCCGGGCGCTATGGTGCAGCTAAGCGAGAGTAGCTGCCGCGAACCGACGCTTAAAGAGACATCCTGTAATTCTAATCCTGTGTTCATTAACATCCTCAGAGCATGCCTTTTCTGCGCGACCAAATCAGTCGAGGAAGTACCAAGGCTAGCATGAAACACAGGGTAGGCAACGCAGATTGGAGTAGCGCCCAAGTACCAATAGTACTTCGGTTGCCCGACGACACGAGCGCGATGGCCTCTGTCGTCAGTGTCGGAATACGACCTGCACCTAATATCTGTGTTGGTAGATAGAGGCTAAGACTAATCGCTAAACCAAGCATGACCGCGGTGACAAGTTGTGTGCTCAGCAGGGGCAGCCGGATCCGCCAAAAGCACACGGTGTTCGAGGCGCCCAGTGTTCTCGCCAGCATTAACCAGCGAGTATCAAACCGAGCATAGCCGCCTTGCAGGGTTAAATAAACATAAGGCAAGACGAAGAGAAAATGACCCGCGGCGACTAGAGTAAGCGATGGAGGGAGCAGCGCACGTTCGGCAAGTATAGCGATTCCCGAGATAAAAACGACTTGCGGGACTAATAAGGGCAAGTAAAGAAAAGTCGCTATGCGGGCTGTCGAGACAGAGCTGCGAGCCTGCGCTTCGAGCATAAAAAGTGAAAGGGCAAGTGCAGCAGTCACCGACAGTAGCGCAATCATCGTGGCGTTAAATAAAGGCGCTCGCCATTCAGAGAGTGCGCTCGTCCATTGCTGTGTACTCCAAACACTCGGCACTAACGCGGGGTAACGCCATTCTGTGCCAACGCTGGTTAGCATAAGCGCGCCAATCCCGATTAAGATAAATGCTAGCGACAAGGGCAGCAACGCGTTGCCAAGCGCGGTGAGCGCCGTGTCGTAAGTGACACGGCGTGCGCTAAGTCGCGACGCGCCTCGCGCCGCAAGAGGGGCAAAGGCTCGAGCAACCACGCGTTCGAAGAGCAGCCAAATACCTAGGGCACTTAGGCTGACAACAAGCTGCAATAGCGCTGCAGCAGAAGCAAGTTGTCGCGACTCAATTTCGGGCGCGACAAACCACTCTAAGAGCCTGACGCTGAGAGTAGGCGGCAAACTCGGCCCTAGAATTAACGCGACGTCGACGGCCGACGAAGCGAAAACGATTACAGCGAAAAGCGGGAGTCTCACCAGAGGGTAGAGCACGGGAGCTACGGTAAGTAGCCATGCTGTCGTCGGTTTATAGCCTAAGGTTCGCGCTAAAGCGACGCGCCGTGGCGCGCCGAGCGAGGGCAGTGCGGCGAGTGAGATTAGCAGAAGAAAGGGGGCTTCTTTTAAGACGAGGCCAAGGATAAGCGCTAGTCCGTTTGGATCATTGATAAAAAGATAGTCGGGGGGCAGATCCCAGCCCAAGAGCGAGGCGATAACTCGGCTCGCAACGCCCGAAGGTGCAAGCAACAGCGCCAAAGCGAAGGCTGCAGCGGCGTGGGGTATCGCCAACACGGGCGCGGAAAGTTTAGCAATCGCATTGCCGATACTATTGCCCTGTGTCGCCGCCAAGAACAGGAAAACGATCGCCAGAGAAATGGCCGGTGTGAGTAGCCCTGAGACAAGACTCGTTATTGCACTGGTTGCTATCCCTGGGGTCGAGAGTAGCGTTAAAAACGCGGGCGGAAGCAGCTGCCCCATTTGGCCGGTGGAATTCACAACGAGCGAGGTTTGTGTGAACGCCGGCGCCAAGGCGAGAGCGCTTCCAAGCAGCAGTGGCGCCCCGAGCACGAAAAAAAGAAAGCGAGTTGCCCAAGTCATTCGTTACTCGTCCCCTTTCGAAGGTGCACCGCCGCCGTAGCGTTTTAGCCATTCGCGTTCTATGGCGTTTGTCCAGCTCGGGTGCGGCTCCTGAATTTTTCTCGCAAGCTCTGTGGGCGTAACTGCACCAGGCGCCTGTGCGTTAACGCGAAGCGCCGCCTGTTGCTCGGGGGTGAAATTGTCAAAGGCCAGAACTGGCTCGCTTGCCAGTTTTGCATTAATTGCCGCTCTAAACTGCACCTCGGGCGAGAGCAAAAAGTTAGACACGAGCATTGCGCCTTGTTTGCTCGGTGCGTTTTTAGGGATCGCGACAAAGCTCACATTACTCAATGTACCTGAGTCGAACACATAGCTTTTGGTACTTGCGGCGAGTTCGTTGCGGCTAATCGAACTCACTACTTCGTTTGGGCTAAACGCAAAAGCTAGACTAATTTCACGGTCATAGAGCGCAGCACGCAGCTGCGTCCCACTCTGAGGAAAATGACGACCTTCTCTCAGAAGAGCCGAATGGATTTCGTCTAAGAATGTCCAGAGCGGCGCGCTAAATGTGTCAAACGCGGCGGTCACAGGAAGAGAGAAAGTCGATTCAACTTCGGCGCTCGATTGCGAGCGATTGACCGCTAGCTCGACAAGGAGTTGCTTCAACAATGTCGTGCCCAGAAATGCGGGCGGGCGCGGATAAGTGAACTCGCCAGGGTTTTCTTTTATCCAGTTTTTAAGGGCTTCGGCGGTCCGGGGCGGTTCAATAAGTCGTTCGCTATCGTAATAGAAAATAAGTTGTGACCGCGTCCAAGGCGATTCGAACCCCTCGGTTTTTACGCCAAAGTCTTGGCGCATTTCTGGATACCGGTCGGCATCGACCAAGGCGAAGTTTGGCTGTGCTTCTGCCCAAGGACCGAAAAGTAAGTTTGCACGTTTGAGTGCCGAAAAGTTTTCGCCATTAAGCCAAATAAGATCGGCGCTGCCGCGTTCGACATTGCCCGCGGCGTTCTCGGCAATCAGTCGGGTGACTGCCGATGACGTGTCGGCGAGTTTGACATGAATGAGTTC
>Ga0233426_10004461_pt1 | contig 10511 bp, 11 predicted proteins | sample SI_118_April2016_6_FD_179875 | JGI IMG/M metagenome (GOLD analysis project Ga0233426, IMG submission 179875) | Seawater microbial communities from Saanich Inlet, British Columbia, Canada - SI_118_April2016_10_MG | ecosystem: Environmental > Aquatic > Marine > Inlet | place: Canada: British... | reverse complement strand
GTACTCGGCTATCAATTTCACGTAGGCGTCGCTTGCCATAAATATAGTCACCGTTTTCAGAGCGATCACCGTTCTTTGCCGCCTCATGAACCACCTGAGTAACCTGGGGGCGTTCGACTTTCCATAGCTGCCTAAGCTCAGCTCGCATATTGGCAGCACCTTCAGGCGTAATGTAAGGCGAACTTTTGGGTCTGGGCGGACGATAACGAGACATGGCTTAAATAGTCTCGACAAGGTTAAATACTTCTTGATAAAACGCTAATTCGGCCTCCATGGCGCGAATGATATTGTTGGCTTTTCGAAATCCATGGCCCTCATCATCAAAGGTCACATAAGCGACCTTAATGCCTTTACTTTGCAATAGGTCCACCATCATCTCTGCCTGATTGGGCGGGACGACCTTATCTTGAAGTCCCTGTAAAAAGATCACCGGGCAGTTAAGACCCTCTATATGATTTATAGGCGATCTTTCAATATAGATATCTTTTCGTTCAGGGTAGGGGCCTATCAGGCTATCTAAATAGCGAGATTCAAACTTGTGAGTGTCGGTGGCCAAAGTTTCAAGATCACCAATACCGTAAAGGCTTGCACCAGCCTTAAAGGTATCGGTAAAGGTTAGCGCTGAAAGTACGGTGTACCCACCGGCACTTCCGCCTCGAATAATACAGCGTTCGGAGTCTATTTTTCCTAGGCTTGCAAGGTGGCCGATGGCGTATTGCGCATCCTCAACGTCGGCAAGCCCCCAGGCACCCGTCAAACCTTGACGATAATGACGGCCAAAACCGGTGCTGCCGCGGTAGTTGATGTCCACCACAGCAAAGCCGCGATTAGTCCAATATTGTACTTTAAGGTTTAAGCTACTGTCTGTTGCGCCAGTTGGACCACCATGACATATAGCAATGACTAAAGGTAACTCTTGTTCATCCGCGCGAAAACGAGCGTTGATTGGCGGGTAAAAGAAGGCATGCACTCTTTGATCGTCTGCGCTGGGAAATAGCACTGATTCTGGTGTTGATAACTCGCTGTTAGCTACTGGCAGTGACGCTGGCGAGTAAATTCTATTTAGCTGTTTATCTGCAGAGAAGCTAATTAATTCCGTTGATAGACCTGGAGCACCGGCCATCATAAATAACTGTCCATGATGTGTGCAGATGCTATGCATGCTGCTGTAATGGCAGTCGATCTTGACAAGTGTTTGTGCGGGTATATCGATAAGTCCGGTAAACCAAACGCCAGATTCAGTCCAAGTGCAACCAATGGTTTGGCTGTCGATGAAATCGTAGGTTGATACGCCTAGTTGCCATAAAGGTACGGCAAATTCGGCATCCTTCAGTAATACTGTTTCTCGATGCCCATCTCTGAGGCGGTAGATATTCCACCAGTTATGGCTGTCTGATACAAAATACAGAAGATTGTCCGGAGACCACTGAGGCTGAAAGATAGCCTCGTCTTGATTGCCACCTGCGACTAGGCATCTATTTGTTAGCTGCTTTCCACTGACGGATGCTTGCCATAACTGCGTGTTATCCCAAGGCATGTGGGGGTGTTGCCATTCAATCCAGCAGATTGTGTTGTTATCAGGGCTAAGGCGTGGATAGGCATAGAAGTCAGAACCCGCGACTAAGGTTTGGATCTCAGGATGCTTTTGATCTAAGGCAATAGCGGCAATGTAGTTGTCTGGTTCTTGCCCCTCAATATGGTGTTCACAGACTGCGATCAAACGCTGATTTTTCGTGTCGACAATAATATCGGCAAAGCGAAAAGGTCCTTCAGGACTAACTGGTGAGGGGTTGTTTGAAGACTCTAAATCGAGTTGATAAATACGTTGATCCAGAGCATTCACAAAATAGAGTTTTTGATTGGCCACTGTGTACGCCATACCACCGTACTCATGCACTTTGCTATTACAACTGAACTGAGCTGGCAAAAGGTCTTTAATCGCCCCATCGGGAGTCTTACACATAATGACATTGCGGCCAGCTTCCCACGGCCGGCTTTCGACCCAAAAAAGTGTATCCGCACTGGAATGAAGGTGATTGAGTCCGGGTGCAGCGCGAGTGATCATTTCTGCACTAATATCAGATGGCCAAGTGCCAAATGGTTTTATCACCTTGCGCGTTGTTGCTTGAGAACTGTCAATATCCAAAAATCAGCCTCCCGCTAACTTGACATTATGGCCGCGTTTTTCCAGCTCTTTTTTGAGTAAATCACGATGATCACCTTGCACCTCAATAACTCCAGATTTAATAGTGCCACCAGTGGAGCATTTTTGCTTCAACTGTTTCGCTAAGGTCTTCAGATCTGGTTCTGGCAAGTCAATCCCTGAAACAGTAGTGACCCCTTTCCCTTTACGACCTTTGGTTTCGCGTCTAATGCGCACAATACCGTCCGTTAAAGTTACTTGGGATTGTGCGCTTTCCTGAATGCGGCCCACGTCGGTGGAATAGACTAATCGTGAGTCTTTGTTAGCCATTAATTACTCTCATTTATTAGTAGTAATTTACCAATATGTTTATTTGATTCCATTAGCTCGTGAGCTTGGGCAGCATGCGAAAGTGGAAATCTGTTATTAATAACGGGTTTGAATTTTCCCTCTGCAATTAATGGCCAAACTTGAGCTTCAACACCCTGGGCAATTCGTTTCTTGTCTTTCAATGGTTGAGCTCTAAGGGTTGAGCCGGTTAATACGATTTGTTTTAGCATTAGAGGCATGAGATCTATTTCTACTTTGGAACCGCGTAAAAAGGCGATATTGACAATTCGTGCTTTTGGCGCGCAGACGGCAAAATTTTGCTGAACATAGTCACCGCCGACCATGTCCAGCACAACATTAACGCCACCATCGGTCAGTTCGGCACAGACGCTGACAAAATCATGTTCACGGTAGTTAACAGCTTTGACCGCACCTAGTTTTTCACAAACCCTGCATTTTTCATCAGACCCGGCTGTGGCGATAACCTTAATGCCCATTGCGCTGGCCATTTGAATAGCTGTGGTACCAATACCACTGGATCCACCGTGAACTAACAGCCATTCGTTGGGTTTTAATTCTGCTCGTTCAAAAAGATTATGCCAAACGGTAAAACAGGTTTCCGGCAGTGCCGCGGCATCTTCAAGATCTAGACCTTCAGGGATTGGAAGGCACAGAGAAGCGTCTGCCAAGGCGTACTCAGCATAACCACCGCCGGCTAGCAAGGCGCATACTTGGTCCCCTATTTTCCAACGGGTAACTTCATTGCCGGCAGCCACTACTGTGCCAGACACTTCAAGGCCAGGGATATCTGATGCACCAGGGGGCGCAGGATAAAAGCCTAGGCGTTGAAATACGTCGGGTCGGTTAACACCTGCCGCCGCGACCTTTATCAGCACTTGATTGCCATTATGCGAGGGCATTGGACGCGATGTCGGCTGCAAAACGTTTGGACCGCCCGGTTGTGTGATTTCAATGCTGATTTGGTTGATGGGTAGGCTCATCAATAACCTCTTAACGGTAAAGTGAGAGTTTAGCCGCATATGGCGTCACTTCTCGATGGATCAAACAAACCATTATATTTTAATGGCCTGCGGTGAGTTTTTTAGCTTTATCCCATAATCGGCCATCAATTGCCGAGAGTCCTAGGCCAATGAACACCATGCCGATAAAATATTCAGCGTGCAGTGTTTCATTTAGCACGAACCAGCCAAGTAGACTGGCGGTGATGGGAACCAGAAATGTAACTAAGACGACATTGGTAGCACCTGAAGAGGCTAATATACGGAAAAATAAAATATAGGCCAAGGCTGTTGAAAAAACAGCCAGTGATACAACTGCAAGCCAAACCTTCAAGCTTGGATTTGCCAGTTGATCAGGTCGTTCGATTAATAACGCCAACGGCAATAAAATAATGGTTGCGCAAGTTACCTGCCCAATAACAGTGATAAACGGACTAATGCCCATGGTTTTGAATCGTCTGCCATAGACGGTGCCAAAGCCATATGATGCCGCGGCTGCAATGACGGCTAATTGAGCGGTCGTGTTAGGCTCGATATCTGTCAGTGATGATGGACCAATTAACACTATCACACCTAATAAACCAATCATGACACCAGCAATTTTTGCTGGTGTCATGTGCTCATCAGTTAATAAGGCACCTGCGATTAGCACTGTAAATAAGGGTGTCGTTGCATTAATTATTGAGGCTAAGCCAGATGTGATATAGGTCTGCCCCCAAACGATAAGGGAGAAGGGGATGGCGTTATTGAGTAACCCCAAAACAAAAAATGATCGCCATAGTTTAAGAGATCTAGGGATCTCATACCCAGCGATAATGAGAATGGCCCACAGTGTAATGGACGCCATACCAACTCTCATTGTAACAATGGTTAATGGCGGTAGTTCAGATACAGCCACGGCGATAAAAAAGAATGAGCCTCCCCATAGAAAGGATAATAGCAGTAACATTAACCAGTCTTTGGGAGACATTCTTTGGTTGATCATTGAGGGGTTTCCGAAATCATTAGTAGTTGGTTTTAATGGATATCAAGGCGTAGACGCAATACTAACATTCCCCAGTAGGCTAAACGATCACTAATATAAGCACCTAATCGTTGTTGCAATTGAGTGGGGTGGCGATAAGGAATTAGTTTAATTGGAGATTACTGCCTACAATGTGTGTATCTATTCGTACCTAGGCAATCATTATGGTTGAAGCATCCTTTAGAGAGAGAACTTATCGGGTCATCTTTGGCACTGATACGCCCGCGGGCCAGAAATTCGATATAGCCTTGATCTATGTCATTATGCTTAGTGTGCTAGCCATTGTCCTCGATTCGATCGAGTCCGTTAACAGTCAGTATGGGCTATGGTTGTTTCGGTTTGAATGGTTTTTCACTCTGCTATTCTCTGCCGAGTATTTAGTGCGTATTTATTCATCACCAAAACCACTACATTACATGTTTAGTTTTTATGGGCTGGTGGACTTGCTGTCTATTGTGCCGACATACTTGGCGCTCATTGTGCCTGGTGCAAGCTATTGGTTAGTGATACGTCTATTAAGGGTGCTTCGAATATTTAGAGTGCTAAAACTAGTTCGTTATCTGTCGGATGCCAATATATTACTGCGTTCAATGTATGCGGCCCGGCGCAAAGTGCTGGTTTTCTTTATGGTAGTTTTGGTGCTTAGCGTGATTTTTGGTAGTTTAATGTTTTTGGTGGAAGGCCCTGATAATGGTTTTACCAGTATTCCGCGCAGTATCTACTGGACAATTGTGACTATCACCACGGTTGGCTATGGCGATATTACACCGCAAACGCCAGTAGGACAGATTTTGTCGACCATGATAATGCTGACGGGCTATAGCATTATCGCGATTCCCACGGGTATTTTTACGGCCGAAATCGCTCGCGAGATGCATGCTGAAATTAGCCATCGGCAATGTAATGTTTGTGATCGCAGCGGTCATCATCCCGACGCTGACTACTGTCATCAGTGCGGCGTCACCTTACCTGACAGGTTGGTCGAAAATTAATCGCCAGTGCGTCTATCCATTGTGGGGCGATAGCTCAATGCTTCTTGATAATGAGACAGTTCTGGATAGCTAGATTTCTCAAGGTCTGCCAGGCTTCTTGCAACTTTTAGCACTCGGTAAAATCCTCGAGTAGATAGGGAAAATTGATCAATCGCCAGATTCATCAGCGACTTTTGCTCTTTGTTTAAAGGGCATACTTGTTGAAGTTCTTGGCTGCTTAAGTCGGTATTGATTTTACCCTGTCGCTCTATTTGTATGTGGCGTGCGGTACAGACTCTAGACTGTATTTTTTGGTTAGTTTCTCCTTTGGCAGTACTCTCTTGGCTGAGTAACTGTTCATTTGTAATGGCAGAGACCTGAACTTGTAAATCAATGCGGTCTAATAGTGGACCTGAAATCTTATGTTGATAGCGGGTAATCTGGTCGATACCACAGACGCAGCGGCTCGACCCAAGGTACCCGCAGGGGCATGGGTTCATGGCCGCAATGAGTTGAAATTTGGCAGGGTAGAGCGTTTGGGCGTTGACCCTAGAAATCATTATCTGGCCTGATTCTAAAGGCTCTCTTAGTACCTCTAAAACATTCCGGGAAAACTCGGGTAGCTCATCAAGAAATAATACTCCATGGTGCGCTAAAGAGATTTCCCCAGGCTTTGGGATTCCGCCGCCGCCCACCAGGGCTGCGGCTGAGGCGGTATGGTGAGGGGATCTAAAAGGGCGAACCCAGATATCTTGGCGTAAACCTTTGCCTGCGACTGAGTGTATCGATGCAACCTCTAAGGCTTCTTGGTTTGATAGTGGGGGCAAAATGCCTGATAGCCGGCTAGCAAGCATTGTTTTACCCGTTCCCGGAGGCCCATAAAAAAGTAGATGGTGGCCCCCCGCAGCGGCTACCTCCATTGCGCGTTTTGCGTGTTGTTGTCCGATAATGTCATTTAATTGTAAGGTCGATTGATTCGTCACCCTGTCTTCTCTCTGCCAAAGCTGCAAAGGCTCCCGTTGATGGAGGTGTGCGGAAACTTCGAGCAAATGGTTGGCGGGCAGGACGCTGAGGGACTCCACTAAAGAGGCTTCAAGGGCATTTTCCTCTGAAATAATAAGTTGGTTGTTAGATTCAGCGCATTGCTGAGCTGAAGGGAGGACGGCATCCACAGGACGAATATCACCTGTGAGAGCTAATTCTCCAATAAACTCATAATCATTGAGGCGATCGCTGGGTACCTGCTCAGAGGCAGCAAGAATACCAATCGCGATAGCCAAATCAAAACGGCTTCCTTGCTTTGGAATATCTGCGGGTGCTAGGTTTACCGTAATACGTCGAGCGGGAAATTCGAAGTGAGAATTAATAATGGCACTGCGAACACGGTCCTTACTTTCTTTTACAGAGGCTTCGGGTAAGCCAACAATGTTAAAGGCCGGAAGACCATTAGAAAGGTGAACTTCCACGGATACTATGGGTGCTTCGATACCCAATTTAGCTCGACTTTTGATGACAGCTAGTGACATTCAACATACCTCCTTGTATGCAGCTTGTATTCCCTTGTAATCACATTGATCTATTTTTCTTTAATGATTAGCAGTGCTTCCAGTTCAGTGAGTTGTTGTTCAAGGGCATCAATTTTCTCTCTGGAGCGCAATAGAACTGCTTGTTGTGCATCAAATTCGTCTCGCGATACGATATCTAGTCCGGCGATAGTCTTCGTCATTGCGGCACGGAGTAACTGTTGCAATTCTCCGCTAATTGATTGCGCGCCAGACAGAGTATCAGTCACATTTTTTTGAAATTGATTGTATAGATCTTCTGCGTTCATTTGATTGCTCCGCGTTAAAACCCATTATTCAGTGTTTAAAGGTTTATGTCAGCTTATTTCTCACCAAAGACAATGGATTTCCGCGTCCATTATTTTGGCCATTCTGGTGCACAGTGAATCACCTACCCATGAATTTATGCACCAAAATAATGCGATAAGCCTTTTTGGCCATGTCAAATTGCTTTGTATTTATAGTTTTGATAGTTGGCACGCAATATGCATTATCAAAAATACCTACGGGAATATTAACGCTAAATCCTTTATTTTTTTAATGACATAACTATCTTGGGAGATATACAAATGAAAGCAATAAAAACGGCAATATGCGCTGCAACAATGATGACGGCTGTTACTGGAATGGCTGCGGAAGTATCTGGAAACGTCGCTATCGGATCAGACTATTTTTTCCGCGGATTTGATCAATCACTCGGTGAGGCTCTTTCTGGCGGATTTGACGTTGCCTTTGATAATGGATTCTACGTCGGCACTTGGGGTTCTTCGGTTGATGATTTTACTTCTACTGGCGGTTTAGAGCTTGATTACTATGCAGGATATGGTGGTTCTATTTCTGAAAGCGTTAGCTATGACCTTGGCTACATGATGTATGGCTACCCAAATGATACGCAGTGGGACTTTGAAGAAGTGTATGGCAGCGTTTCCTTTTCTGATGTGACTATTGGCTTCGCTACGTCTAGCGATTGGTATGGAAGTTCAGGTAACTATGACTATTTTTATGCTGACTATGGAATGGCGCTAAACGAAACATTTAGTTTGGGCGTGCACTATGGAGCAACTCGTGCAGATGCGGGCGACTATGAAGACTATTCGGTGTCTCTTAGCACAGAGGCCGTCGGCCTTGGCTTTGACCTGAGCTGGATCTCCACTTCTGAGTCAAGCGAAGATTATTATGCGGACAACGAATTTGTTTTGACTGTTTCAAAGGCACTGTAAATTCTAGAGAACATTAACCTGTTAATCATTATGGGTGGCCCTAGCCACCCATTCGGAGGAAAAAATGAAACTGATAACCGCAATTGTTAAACCGTTCAAGCTGGACGAAGTTCGTGAGGCCTTAGGAGAACTGGGGGTTTCAGGTGTCACTGTTACCGAGGTTAAAGGATTTGGCCGTCAAAAGGGTCATACCGAGTTATACCGTGGCGCTGAATACGTGGTTGATTTTCTGCCAAAAGTTAAAGTCGAAGTGGCGCTTACCGATGAAATGGTCGAAGGCGCAGTGGAGGCAATTACTAAATCTGCAGCAACCGGGAAAATTGGTGATGGCAAAATTTTCATCACCCCTCTTGATGACGCAATTCGCATTCGGACCGGTGAGACCGGTTCTGAAGCTATTTAAACCAAGGAGTAAATAATGAACGAGATTTTTGAATTACAGTACGCCTTAGACACCTTCTATTTTTTAATGTGTGGTGCTTTGGTGATGTGGATGGCGGCAGGTTTTTCTATGCTGGAAGCGGGTCTAGTAAGATCTAAGAATACGACCGAAATATTAATGAAGAATATCGCGCTGTTTGCTGTTGCTTGCACGATGTATATGGTTTGTGGATACCACATTATGTACGCTGATTTGGGCGCTTTTTTCTTAAGTGGCATTACTGGTGATGGTGTTACCGGTGCTGAAGAAGCAGCTACCTACGCACCCTCAGCTGATTTTTACTTTCAGGTGGTATTCGTCGCTACTGCGATGTCTATAGTGTCAGGTGCGGTGGCTGAGCGAATGAAGCTTTGGGCATTTTTGGCATTTGCGGTTGTTATGACCGGCGTCATCTATCCAGTAGAAGGTTCCTGGACATGGGGTGGTAATGCAGTATTTGGGTTGTATACCTTAGGTGATCTTGGCTTCTCTGATTTTGCCGGTTCAGGCATTGTTCATATGGCAGGCGCGTCAGCGGCTCTAGCAGGCGTTTTATTGCTGGGTGCTCGTAAGGGTAAATATGGCTCTAATGGAGTCATCAACGCTATCCCAGGTGCTAATTTACCGATGGCTACCCTAGGTACATTTATTCTTTGGTTAGGTTGGTTTGGCTTTAATGGCGGGTCTGTCCTTGCGACGGCATCAGTAGAAAGCGCAAACGCTGTTGCAGTTGTATTCATGAATACTAACGCTGCCGCTTGCGGAGGTTTGATTGCTGCTATGATTTTGGCGAAACTGCTGTTCAAAAAGACTGATTTAACGATGGCTCTTAATGGCGCATTGGCTGGATTGGTGGCGATTACTGCGGAGCCTTCTACACCAACGGCCTTACAAGCAACATTGTTTGGAGCAATGGGTGGAGTGTTAGTGGTATTTAGTATTGTTGCGCTTGATAAGTTCAAAATTGACGATCCCGTTGGTGCTATCTCTGTGCACGGTGTTGTTGGTTTGTTAGGCCTTATGTTGGTCCCAATCACTAATGATGCCTCTAGCTTCTCTGGTCAGTTAATTGGTGCAGCGACTATCTTTGTTTGGGTGTTTGGCGCCAGTACCGTTGTTTGGTACATTCTCAAAGCGACCATGGGTATTCGTGTCTCAGAAGAAGAAGAGTTTACCGGTGTCGATATTGCCGAGTGCGGTATGGAAGCTTATCCTGAGTTTGTTAGCACAAGAAGTTAATAACAGTCAGACAAAAAGCCGGGGCTACTAGCCCCGGTTTTTTTGCCCACATGAAAACTGAAAACTTAGAAACAATCGGCTTTATCATCATGTAAGGATGCAATTTTAGTCAGAAACAGGTATCTTTGCCCTTGATAACTACCGGTATGGAAATGACAGATTATGAAACTAATTACTGCAGTGATTAAACCGTTTAAACTTGATGATGTTCGTGAGGCGCTTGCCGATATTGGTGTGCAAGGAATTACCGTGACTGAAGTTAAAGGCTTTGGCCGCCAAAAGGGGCATACTGAACTTTATAGAGGTGCTGAGTATGTTGTGGACTTCCTGCCAAAGATTAAATTAGAAATTGCGATTTCAAGCGAGATGGTTGATAGCGTCGTCGAGGCTGTCACTAAATCAGCGGCAACAGGTAAAATTGGCGATGGAAAAATATTTATTTCCTCGTTGGATGAAGTTGTTCGCATTCGCACCGGTGAAACTGGTGTTGAAGCAATCTAGGTTTTTCTTTTAATGTTTTTGTAGGTCCTATAGTGCAAAGTAAAAAATTGAAGGTTGCATCAATGTCGAGGCTATTAGTTG
>Ga0233426_10004459_pt1 | contig 10515 bp, 9 predicted proteins | sample SI_118_April2016_6_FD_179875 | JGI IMG/M metagenome (GOLD analysis project Ga0233426, IMG submission 179875) | Seawater microbial communities from Saanich Inlet, British Columbia, Canada - SI_118_April2016_10_MG | ecosystem: Environmental > Aquatic > Marine > Inlet | place: Canada: British... | reverse complement strand
TTTATAAACTGCTGAAGAGTCAATGACCCTCCTTCAATTATAATAGAATGAATTTCTAATTTATGTAATTGCTCCATTAAGCTATTTATAAAATCATCAAAATCCACTTGTAAATCATTTTTATTTGATTTTTTCTGACATATACTATAAGTTGCTGCATCGTCATTAAAAATGTTCAAATCTTTGTGTAGGCTAGATGATTTGTCAATCACAAATCGAGTAGGGTTTTTTGCTCCTTTAAGTCGAGAAGTTAATAAAGGGTTGTCTTTAATAGCAGTATTTTTACCAATTAAGATTCCCGTTTCTGCTGATCTCCATTGGTGAACTAAGTTTTTAGATTCCTCGCAAGTCATCCAAAAAGGAGTTTCTTGATTTTTAGGAGCAATGAACCCATCAGAAGATTGAGCCCATTTTAATATAACATATGGTCTTTTGTCTTCGTGAAAAGTATAAAATCTTCTGTTAAGAGAGATGCAATCATTTTTAGATATATTCACTTTAACCTCAATTCCTGCCTCTTTTATTTTATCAATTCCTTTTCCATTTACTTTTGAAAATGAATCTAATGCACCAATAACAACTCTTTTTAGTTTATTTTTAATGATTAAATCAGCACAGGGAGGTGTTTTTCCGAAATGAGCGCAAGGCTCAAGGTTTACATATAAAGTAGCTTGTTGAAGCTTAGATTTATCTTTAACGCTATTTATAGCATTAACTTCCGCATGTGCCTGACCAAATTGTTGGTGGTAGCCTTCACCTATTATAACGTCGTTAACAACAATAACACATCCTACCATAGGATTAGGTAATGCTAATGGGTATCCTTGTGCTGCTAACGCAAGACATTTTTGCATGTAAAATTCATCTGTCATAAAGCGCAAATTTAAGTAAATTGCAACGATGAAAAAATTAAAACAAGTCGTAAGTTATTTTATGGATAATCTGGTCAATTATTATCCTTCTAATGAAATAGAAGGGTTGGCATATTGGACCATTGAATCTTATTTTAATTTATCAAGATCAAGTTTTAAATTAGAGATGGATAGAAATTTGTCTAATGATGAAATCTTATTTATGCAAGATATTGTTGGTAGATTAAAAAATAAAGAACCTATTCAATATATTTTTGGAGAAACTACTTTTTTTGGTTTACCATTTAAAGTGAATGCAAATTGTCTAATACCAAGGCCAGAAACAGAGGAATTAGTAAATTGGATTATTCAAGATCCGAAAAGTAAAATTTTAGATATTGGAACCGGAAGTGGCTGCATTGCTATTTCATTAGCTAAAAAAACAAAAGCAACTGTTTTTGGTTTAGATATAAGCAAGAAAGCATTAGAAATAGCAAATGTTAATGCAAAATTGAATAAAGTATCTGTCCAGTTTTTTCATGCTAACATCTTGGAGTTGGATAGTGTGGATAAAGTAGACATTATAGTAAGTAATCCTCCTTATGTTTTGGAAAGTGATAAACAGCTAATGGATCATAATGTATTAGGTTTTGAGCCACATAATGCTTTATTCGTTGCGGACGAAAATGCTTTGATTTTTTATAGTCAAATTATTAAAATATCAGTAAACTCTTTAAATAAAAATGGATTTCTTTATTTTGAAATTCATGAGAGTAAAGCAATTGAGATAATAGATTTGTTATCTAAAAATAACTTTTCTAATATTGAACTCAAGAAAGACTTACAAAATAAAGACAGAATGATTAAAGCTCAACTTGTTTAACGAATTATGGAAGTAGAAAATAGAATAGCATTCTTGAGGGAAGAGATAAATAAGTACAATCATAATTATTATGTGCTAGATAAGTCTTTGATTTCAGATTTTGAGTTTGATAAAACACTCGAGGAATTAATTTTTCTTGAAGAAAAAAATCCGCAGTTTCATGATCCCTTGTCGCCTACTCAAAGAGTGGGAAACGGACTTTCTGATCAATTTAAAGCTGTAGAGCACAAGCATAGAATGTTGTCCTTAGGAAATACTTATTCAGAACAAGACTTAATCGACTTTGACAATAGAATTAAAAAGATTGTAGAAACCGATATAGAATATGTTTGCGAACTTAAATACGATGGTGTTTCTATAAGTTTAATTTATATAGATGGTGTTTTTACTCAAGCACTGACAAGAGGAGATGGCTTTAAAGGAGATGATGTAAGTCAAAACATAAAAACCATAAAATCAATCCCGCTTAAATTAAGTAATGATTACCCCAGTGAACTCGAAATAAGGGGAGAAGTTTTTTTGCCATTAAAAGGCTTTGATAAGATGAATAATTCTAGAATCGATTTAGGATTAGATCCTTTCGCGAATCCTAGAAATGCTGCATCAGGAAGTGTGAAAACTCTAGATAGTTCAGAAGTTGCAAAAAGACCATTAGATTGTTTTTTATATTACACATTGCTCAGTAAGTCAGAACAAAAACGAACTCATTACCAGAGTCTTGAAGATGCAAAGAGATGGGGTTTTAAAGTGCCAAGTGAGATTAAAGTATGTAATAATATTGATCAAGTAATAGAGTTTGTTAATAGCTGGAACGATAAAAGACATTACTTGCCTTATGAAATTGATGGAATAGTTATAAAAGTAAACGATTTGAGTATTCAAGATCAACTGGGTTTTACTGCAAAATCTCCTCGATGGGCTATTTCGTATAAATTTAAGGCAGAACAAGTTTCTACTATTTTAAATTCTGTAGATTATCAGGTTGGTAGAACTGGAGCAATCACTCCAGTTGCTAATTTAGAGCCAGTTCAACTTGCTGGAACTATTGTTAAAAGAGCTTCTCTTCATAATGAGGACCAAATAAATAAGTTAGACCTAAGAATAGGTGATAAAGTATATGTAGAAAAAGGTGGGGAAATTATTCCAAAAGTAATTGCTGTTGATATAAAGCAAAGGGATTTGTTTTCTTCAGTTCCTTTTAATTATATAAGTAATTGTCCTGTTTGTCATTCTCAATTAGTAAGATCTGAAAATGATGCTAAGCACTATTGTATTAATAGTGATGAATGCCCTCCTCAAATAAGTGGAAAAATAGAACATTTTGTGTCTAGAAAAGCAATGAATATTGACGGATTAGGTTCTGAAACAATTGAGTTGCTGATTGAGCAAAAGTTAATAAAATCGGTAATTGATTTGTATTCATTAAAATTAGAGCAACTATTGCCACTTAAAAAGAACGGTCAAAAATGGGCTCAAAATATTATTGAAGGAATTATTGCCTCAAAACAGATTTCATTTGACAAGTTGTTATTCGGTTTAGGAATTAGATTTGTTGGTGCAACAGTATCTAAAGTTTTGGTTAATCATTTTAAAAATATAAATGATATTATGAATGCGTCCATTGAAGAATTAGAAAATGTAGACGAGATAGGAACTAAAATTGCTCATAGTTTAGTTAGTCATTTTCAGATTGCAGAGAATATAAATTCTATAGAAGTTCTTAAATCTTTTGGACTACAGTTAGAGTTAAATCAAGAAAACAATCTTCTTTCTGAAAAACTTAAAGACAAGTTAATTGTAATTTCTGGAGTTTTTGAAATCTACAGTAGGGATGAGTTGAAAAAAATAATTGAACAACATGCTGGAAAAAATGTTGCATCAATTTCTAAAAAAACTACTTTTGTATTGGCTGGAGATAAAATAGGTCCAAGTAAGCGAACTAAAGCTGAATCCCTTGGAATTCCTTTTTTGTCAGAGTCAGAATTTTTAAACTTAATTAGCTAATGCAAATTCAATTTGTAGAAAAAATAAAACAAAGAGTAGGAGATTACTTTTTCAAAAGAGATCTTAAGTTCAATGATAGGAAACGAATTGTTCACAATTTTCAGTCTGCTAAGTCAGTAGGGATTCTTTATGATGCTACTGATCTAAAAGACATGATGATGGTTAGCGAATTTGTAAACGAACTATTTCATTCTAAAAAAGAAATAAAAGCTCTTGGGTTTGTGAATAAAAACGAATTATCTCACAATCACATTCCAATGCTTCAATTTGACTTTTTCTTTTTAAAAGACTTAAATTGGTTTTACAAACCTCAAAATTATGTTATAAATAATTTTTTAGAAAAAGATTATGACATTTTAATTAATCTATGCACACAAAACTGTGTTCCTGTCAAGTATCTAGCAGGGAGCTCTAGAGCTAAGTTTAAAGTGGGTAAATTAGAAGATAATACTTCTGTCTACGATATGATGATAGACGTCAAACAAAATTCCTTAGAAACCCTTATCAAAGAAGTTAAACATTATTTAAATTTAATTAATACAAATGGAAAATAAATTAATTGGCACGGGGGTTGCTCTAATTACTCCTTTTAAATCAGATCTGACTGTTGACTATGATGCTTTAACAAAAATAGTTAATCATTGTATTGAAGGAGGAATAGATTACTTAGTAGTTTTAGGAACAACAGGTGAAAGTGTTGTTCTTACCAAAGAAGAAAAAAATAAAATTGTAAGACATGTTGTAAAAGTAAATGAGGGCAATCTTCCTGTTGTTTTGGGAATGGGTGGTAATTGTACGGCTACAGTAATAAATGAATATGAAAATTTTGATTTGGATGGGGTAGATGCTATTCTTTCGGTGTCTCCATATTATAACAAGCCTTCTCAAAAAGGAATTTATAGCCACTATGAGCAATTGTCTAAATCATTTAACCATCCTATAGTTTTGTATAATGTTCCTGGTAGAACGTCTTCTAATATGAGCGCAGAGACCACCTTGAATTTAGCAAATAATTTTGATAATATAATTGCTGTAAAAGAAGCTAGCGGTGATATGGATCAAATTATGACAATTATTAGAAATAAGCCCGATAATTTTTTAGTTATTTCTGGTGATGACGGTTTAACTTTAGCTATGATATTGATGGGTGCAAATGGAGTAATATCTGTTGTTGGTCAAGCTTTCCCTGAAATATTTTCTTCAATGGTTCGAGAAGGATTGAATGGTAATGTTAAAAAATCTAACGAATTACATTACCAATTATATCCAATTTACAATCCATTGTATAGGGATGGAAATCCAGCAGGAGTAAAAGAATGCATGCAAGAAATAGGGTTGTGTTCTAATAAACTAAGATTACCACTGGTAAATGTAGAGTCAAGTACTAAAAAAGAATTAGAAGAATTTAGTAAGTCTCTAAAAACTAGCTAGTTTCTCTGAAAAGTATTCGCCTTTTTCAAGTTTTTCTTTAATTGAAGAGAAGCACTCAATAGTGTATTCTACATCTTCTTGTGTGTGTATTGCTGTAGGAATTAGTCTTAGTAATATTACGCCTTTAGGCACTACAGGATACGTTACTATAGAACAGAATATGTTGTGGTTTTCTCTTAAGTCATACGTAAGATTAGTAGCTTCACCAACACCACCACTTAGGTAGACAGGTGTAACTGCAGATTGAGTATTTCCTAAATTAAAACCAGCTTCTTTTAATCCGTTTTGAAGTGAATTAGCAATTTTCCAAAGGTTTGCTTTTAACTCAGGTTTGCTTTGTAAAATTTCTAATCTTTTAATTGCACCAATAACGATTGGTGTTGGAAGAGATTTTGCAAATATTTGAGATCTCATATTGTATCTTAAATATTCAACAACATCTTCTGTAGAAGAAATGAAAGCCCCAATTGTAGCCATAGATTTTGCGAAAGTACCGAAGTAAACATCTATTTCATCATGACAATTTAAAAATTCTCCTGATCCAGCTCCAGTTTCGCCCATTGTTCCGAACCCATGAGCATCATCTACAAATAAGCGAAACGAATATTTAGCTTTTAAATCTGAAATTTCTTTGATTTTACCAAGATCTCCAGACATTCCGAATACACCTTCTGTAATAACAAGAATACCACCACCAGTTGTATCTGTGATTTTTTGAGCTCTTTGAAGTTGCTTTTCAAAGTTTTCGATATTGTTGTGAGGAAAAACAAATCTTTTACCCTGATGAAGTCTGACGCCGTCAATAATGCATGCGTGACACTCACTATCATAAACGATTACATCGTTTCTATCAACAAGAGCATCAATGGACGAAACCATACCTTGGTAACCAAAGTTAAGAAGAATGGTATCTTCTTTTTTCATGAAAGAGGTAAGGTTGTTTTCTAACTCTTCATGAAGATTGGTGTTTCCGGACATCATTCTTGAGCCCATAGGATAGCCCATTCCCCAGTTTTTAGCAGCTTCTTCATCTGCTTTTCTAACTTCTTGCTGATTGGACAGTCCTATGTAGTTGTTAATACTCCAAACTAAAACTTCTTTTCCTCTAAAAGACATTTTATTAGAAATCTCTCCTTCCAGCTTTGGAAAGGTGAAATATCCATGAGCAGATTTAGCATGTTGACCAAGTGGTCCTCTGTTTAATTTTATCTTTTCAAAAAGATCCATTTGTTATATAGTAGGTTGGTGCAAAATTAATTAAAATGATAAACTTAACAAAACCTTCTTTCTTTATTATCAAATAAATAATTATAAAAACTCGTTTGTATTTGTATCTTTGCAAATCAATTTTTTAATAATGAATAAATTTCTCCTTTTAATTATTGCCATTTCCTTGTTTTCATGTAGTGGATATCAAAAGATACTTAAGAGTACTGATGTTGATTTGAAATTTGTGGAAGCTAAAAGGTTTTATGAGGAAGGTGAGTATTTTAAATCACTTCCATTATTAGACGAATTACATATTATTTTAAGAGGGACAGATAAAGCGGAAGAAATTGATTACCTATTAGCCTATACTCATTACGGATTAGAGTCTTATAACCTTGCAAGTTATCATTTCACTACATTTTACAGAAGATATCCTAGTAGTATACATAGTGAGGAGTTAGATTATATGGCTGCTTATTGTTATTATTTACAGTCTCCAAAATCCTCTTTAGATGGTGGAAACACATTAAAAGCAATTGAAGAGTTGCAATCGTTTATAGATCGAAATCCCGATAGCGAGCGTATAGAAACTTGCAATGAATTGATAGATAAACTAACTAATAAGCTTAAAATAAAAGCTTTTGAAATAGCAAAGCTTTATTACAATATTGAAGATTACAAAGCAGCTATTTCTTCCTTTAATAATATTCTTGGCGACTATCCTTCTATTGAGGATGCTGATATGATTCAATTTCTTATATTGGACTCGAATTTTAAGCTCGCTAGCAATAGTGTTTTTAACAAAAAAATTGAACGATTTAACAATACAATTGCTTCATATTACTATTTCGTAGATAATTACGAATCTAGCAAGAAAATGAAAGAAGCTCAATCTATTTACGACAAATCAATTAAACAACTTGAAAATTTAAAAAAATGACAGAGTTTAAAAAATCAAAAGCAAGTAACACTACAATTACTAGAGACGTTAAAAACCTAGCTAGTAAGACTGGTAATTTATACGAATCTGTTGCTATAATGTCCAAAAGAGCAGTTCAGATAAATAAAGAAATCAAAGACGAATTGCTTTCTAAACTTGCTGAATTTGCTACTCACAGTGAGTCTATCGAAGAGATTTTTGAAAATAGCGAGCAAATTGAAGTTTCAAAATTTTACGAAAAACTTCCTAAAGGAACTCTTATTTCAATTCAAGATTTCTTGGAGGAAAAAGTTTACTTCAGAAATACTTTAGAAGATAACGATAAATAAAATATTTTTATGTCAGTTCTAAACGGACAAAATGTTCTTGTAGGAATTTCTGCTAGCATTGCTGCTTATAAATCAGCTGAACTCGTTAGGATTTTCGTTAAACTTGGAGCAAATGTTCGGGTAGTACAGACACCTTCTTCTAAGGAATTTGTCACCCCCTTAACGTTATCAACTCTATCTAAAAATCCCATCCTTTCTACTTTAACTAAAGAAGAAGACAAGGATGTTTGGAATAATCATGTTGAAATAGGCCTTTGGGCAGATATTTTTGTTATCGCCCCAGCATCTTCTAATACATTGTCTAAAATGGCAAGTGGTGAGTGTGACAACTTATTGTTAACTACATATATGTCAGCTAAATGCCCAGTATTTTTTGCTCCTGCAATGGATTTAGATATGTACAAACATCCATCCACTATAACCAATATAGAAAAACTAATTTCTTATGGTAATTTTCTTATTCCCCCAGGTGATGGGGAATTAGCTAGTGGTTTAGTTGGCAAAGGAAGAATGGCTGAGCCTCAAGAGATAGTTTCGTTCATCATCGATCAATTGTATTCTAATCTTCCGTTATCAGGTAAAAAAGTTCTTCTTACAGCAGGGCCTACCTACGAAGCAATCGATCCGGTGCGTTTTATTGGTAATCATTCTAGTGGTAAAATGGGTGTTGCTCTTGCAAATAAGCTAGCTTCAATGGGAGCAATGGTCGATTTGGTTATTGGTCCAAGCAGTATACAAACGGATCATCCTAATATCAATAGAGTAGATGTAGTAAGTTCAGGCCAAATGCTAGAAGCTTGCGATTCTGTTTACCAAAAAATGGACATTGCTATTTCATCCGCTGCTGTTGCCGATTATAAGCCCACAAGTGTTGCAAGTACCAAAATCAAGAAAAAAGATGATAATTTAAATATTCATTTAGAGCCAACTATAGATATTCTCAAATACTTGGGCGATAATAAGAAAAAACAAATCTTAATTGGTTTTGCATTAGAAACTGATAATGAAGAAGAAAATGCAAAATCTAAAATTGTAAAGAAAAATTTAGATTTTATTGTTTTAAATTCTTTGAATGATAAGGGTGCTGGCTTTAAACATGACACCAATAAAATATCCATTATTGACAAGCATAATAATATACAACGTTTTAAGTTAAAGTCTAAAGATGAAGTTGCTAATGATATTGTAAATCATTTAATTAAAATATTATGATTAAAAGAGTCCTCATTTTTATATTTATCATTCAATCGTCTCTTGGGTTTTCTCAAGAGTTAATCTGTAATGTGAATGTTACTTCTAACAAGATTCAGAGTTCTGACAAGCAAAAATTTAACACTCTAAAAGCATCTATTAGAGAATTCATGAATAATAGAAAATGGACTAGTGAAGTTTTTAAAGATGATGAAAGGATTGAATGCAATATATCCATCAATATCTTAGAAGAGCTTTCTACCGATCAGTATAAGGCATCCATTAATATTCAGTCTTCAAGACCAATATTTAATAGCTCATATTACTCTCCTTTGTTAACCTATATTGATGAAGATTTTAATTTTAGGTATACCGAACATCAAACCCTAGAGTTTAACGAGAATTCTTACATTTCCAATTTAACCTCTGTTTTAGCGTATTACGCCTATATTATAATAGGTTTAGATTATTATACTTTTTCTAATGAAGGCGGTGTTACTTATTTGCAAAAAGCAAAAGATATAGTTACTAATTCTCAAAACTCCGCTGAAAAAGGATGGAAAGCATTTGAAAGTAATAAAAACAGATATTGGTTAGCTGAAGAATTACTTGACGCAAAATATTCTGATTTTAGATCATGTCTATACAATTACCATCGTTTTGGCTTAGACAAGATGTATGATGATTCGGAAAAAGGAAGGATAGCTGTTTCCGAAAGTTTAGAATATTTAAGAAAAGTTAAAAGACAAAATCCTACTGCTTTTATTTTAAGAATCTTTTTTGATGCAAAGTCATCTGAAATTGCTAACATTTATTCTGATGCGTTTCAAGATGAAAAATCAAGAATTGTAAGTCTACTCACTGAACTCGATCCCTCAAACATTAGTAAATACAATAAAATTAAGGAATCCAAGAATTTAAACAAACCTGATTCCAAGTTCTAATGATTAATAGTTTATATATAAAAAACTATGCCTTAATTAAGGAATTAAACATCAATTTTTGTGATGGATTTACTTCTATTACAGGAGAGACTGGTGCTGGAAAATCAATATTTGTTGGTGCTCTGTCATTAATTTTAGGAGAACGATCAGGTTCTTCTCTACATCTTGATTCTGATGAAAAATGTATCGTTGAAGGAGTATTCGATATTTCTAAGTATAATCTAGCTTTATTTTTTGATAAAAATGAACTAGACTTTAATAATATAACTGTTTTAAGAAGAGAAATAAATTCAAGTGGTAGAAGTAGGTCGTTTATAAACGATACTCCTGTTAACTTAACACAGATGAAAGAATTGGGTGTTCAGCTATTTGATATTCATTCTCAAAATCAGAGTCACCAAATAAATAAGAAGTCTTATCAATTACAAATTTTAGACGCTTATTCTAAAAACACTAAACTAATACAGGAATACAAAGACTCTTTTAATGTTTTTGTTTTCAATAAAAAGAAGCTTGATGAATTACAGAATAAAGCCATAAACTCTCAGACGGATCATAATTACAAACAATTTTTATTTGAGGAATTAGAAACAGCTTCTTTAAATAGTGGGGATGAACTTAGCTTGATTGAACAAGAACTAAAAGTTTTATCTAATAGTGAAGACATTTCAGCTAAATTATCTGAATCAATTAATCTTGCTGAAGATTCGGAAAACTCGATAACTGATCAGCT
>Ga0233426_10004458_pt1 | contig 10516 bp, 6 predicted proteins | sample SI_118_April2016_6_FD_179875 | JGI IMG/M metagenome (GOLD analysis project Ga0233426, IMG submission 179875) | Seawater microbial communities from Saanich Inlet, British Columbia, Canada - SI_118_April2016_10_MG | ecosystem: Environmental > Aquatic > Marine > Inlet | place: Canada: British... | reverse complement strand
TTCTTAGCGTCTTTCCATTCTTTGTGCAATCCATCTTCCGAAGCACTGGTTGGGAGGACTGGTGGGGCAGCAACCCACTTGAATTCGCATTCAAGAGCAAGCAAATTTTCCGAAGGAATGAGTTCTGGTTTGTGATTATGAAGGCCTTCGTCAGAGTCTGGCATTTCTTGGAGATGCTGAACGCTCATGTCTTGGTTTTGAGTATCAGATATTTCCATCTCTATTCCGTTACGGATAATCTTTTTGCCAGCTTCGCCCATTTTGATGCTCGAGTGGCCAACCCACTCCGGATTCGAAACATGCATTTCAAACAAAGCCTTTGCAGCCTTTGATTGTTCAGCATTGAGACGAAGGAGGCTTTGCCAATTACCAGTCGCCGACCGATCCCAACCTGCGAGATAGCATTCCTTGCCGATGGCCAATTGTAAAGAGAATCCCGAATGAGCATTGATTCCTGCTGATGGCTCAGTGTTTTCAGGAGAGGAGTAAATCTTCTTAAGTGCACTCGCCCCAATTTCTAACTCTTCGCCATCGAGGATAATCAAACATTTGTTAGAGTTGCCTGGGGCGTGGGCAGTCCATTTCTTTTCTTTTCGCAAGAACTTTTCTGCGGTTGAATCATCTCCATCACTTGCAACTTTGCTGCGTAAAATGTAATCTTGATTTTGAATCCCCCGGAGTGTGAATGGGGCTTCAGCTATTGGCGGGGGGTTCCTGACTTCATCCGGAGAGAGGATTTCTCGACCTTCACGTATCGACCAGAATTCGTGTTGGATGTGGGCTGAGAACTCGTCTATTTGAATCTTGGAGAGACTCATAGCCCAACCAGAGTGATGTGTATTCAAGGTTCCATCAAGTGGTGTGGAAAGGAGAACTCCTTTGCGAGCGGGGAGGTGCCAGTCTGCAAGTACAAGATCGAGTCCACGTTCTTGACGTTCACGTAGAAGTACATGGCCAAGTAATGCACTGCATGATGAGCTATCTACCATTGCCTCGAAACCAACTGAGTCCAAGACCATGTATACCCGAGCTCCGCGTTTGAGCGCCCTTTCAGTTGCTTGGATAATTTCAATGTCGGAAAAACTCTGAGTTGAGATCAGTAAACGTTCGCTCGCTGAATCAATGATTGTTGAAACAAAAGATGAGATTTCGGAATCTTTTCCAGTAAAAATAAACGGACCCTGTTTTCGAACTGGTTTTGTTGGAGAGTCTTGACGGGTCCAAATTGAACCCAACGGTTCCTCACGGCGATCAAGGGAATATCGATTTTTGATGATTTGAATAGGGTTGCTGGTCATGATTGTGCCTCCTTGTCGTATCTTGTCACTTTGAGATGATTGAGCAATGACGGCTCAAGACTTTGTTCATCAACCCTCATCGCTGGAACAGAGCGGTTTTTAGCAGTAATTCCGAATGTCAAGCACCAGCAACGCGTTTCAGAATCCGAACGAAGGATGATAACTCGATCGTGAGGAATTTTACCAGCGGTATCCTCCATAAAATGCACGTCATCGCAAAACTCTAGCAATTTGGATTTGAACTGTTTTGAACTTTGCTTTTGGTCTCCATGGTGCTTGGTGAAAGGAGTGTGAGCAGTCACGACTTCGAATCCAGCTTCGGGCATGTATGTTGATATTGACTCCGAAAAACGAGCTAATAGCCTACGATAATTTGAGGTGTGGGTGTACCTGTCGATGTAGAGGACTTGTTGGATTTGACCTTTCATATTGAGTGAAATTTGTTTTACAAATTCGTCGTAATCGCCACTACCATCATACTCTGCTTGTAACTCATTGCGTTTTTGCGTCGTGACCCATTCGGGTATTAACGCAGTTGCGTCGAGATCATCCCCCGCATGGAGTAATTTTGAGAGTCGAGGGTCCGAACGATTTGATGCCAAAGAAGCTTCAACTCTTTTTCTAACCTTTTCCGAATCATGGCTCATGAACGGCCGTTCTAGAATATCCCCTAATTTTCGAGTCGTGTTTTCAGTCGTGGTATATCCAGGGGTTTCTTCGTTAATCAGATGGATTGCCCAATCACATGCATCTTCCAATGTTTTTGCAAACAAAGGAATCTCCCTAATCGATATATGATCCCATCCCTCTATCTCGCCATCGAGTGTTTCATTGGTTGTTTGCATCGATTTCTCTGCATTGTTTAACTCGGCAAATGGACGCTTCAACCCTTTCAGTTTAGGATCCCAGGGGCCTGAGGAAAAGCGGCCCTTCGTTAGCCATTCAGTGATGCATAACTCTGGTTTCAATGCACCCGTATGAGGGTATTTCTGGTTCACTTTGAATTGTGCCTCTCCACCCTTTCGACTTGCCCCTGAGACAGACCCATTTAGGGTAATGGTTTGGTCGATGGACCATTCATCATCATAATTCCAAGACCAAGATAATGTTGCTGGCTCACAGAATTTTTCTTGCAGCGCCCATGCACTCTCTCTTTCTTTATATTGGAGGCGCCATCGCCGCTTGTCACCTTTCTTGATGCTTTTAGAAGAATTCTGGTTTGAAATTTCAATGAGCGTGAGGGGTGTATTTCCACTTGTTGGCTCGGCGTCAGCAGTTGGTAAGAGGCCTAAGCGCTCTGCATGGAGAAGGACTGAACCGGTTGTTTCATGGTCAAAGGTCCACAGTCGCAGAGGGCCGACCTCATCGAGAAGGATTTCTCCTGTTTTGGCAGTTTCATGACCTGCGTCTGTAAGCATTCCATTCTGGTCCCAGACGCCACTTTCTAAACCGCTTGTGAACAGATTTCGGGAAGCAGCTAAGGATAGTGTGTACTTCTCTTCAAGAATTTTGGTATCGAGTCGGCCCCCATTTTCGATTGCATGCTGACACAAAGATTTCATCCCAGGTGCCAAGGCGGACGTCGCAAATTGGGTCTGCACATCGTAGCTTACTATCCGTCCACTTGTCTTTAATCGTATATCCATGTCATTTCCCTCTTGGTTGTTGTTTCGTTTTAGAGTGAGTGAGTGCTAGACTACGAAGCATCGGATCTTTCATTTTTTTATCCCTGGCAAAATAATTATGATTTCCAACGAGAACTCGCCACTCTCTTGCCCTCGTGATGGCAACGTTCATCCGGTTTGGACTGTCAAGGAAACCAACACGGCTTGCGTTTCGGAAACTAATGAAAACAATGTCTGCTTCTTGTCCCTGAAAGCGATCAGTGGTGCTCACGACGATAGTGACGGGTGCGGGTTTTTTCATTTCAGCAAGGTTAAACCTCATGAATTGGTCTTGCTGACCAGTCAGTTTTTGGACCATGGCGACGAGTCCTTTTCTCTGCGCCTGATATGGGGAGAGAACAGCAATTTCCCACTGATGCGGGTTATCCCTTCGACTGTCCGATGGAGGATTTTTCCGAGAATATTCAATAAAATGTCTCAATTCGAGTTCAATTGCCCTGATTTCTCCTCGGTTTACCGAAAAAGCCCCCCAGCCTCCTGGAACATCAATCCATGTGTTTCTAGGTTGATTTAATCTGTAATTAAATGGGTGATCTACATTTCTCAACTCAAGGGTATTGGCATCAATTAATGCCTTATCCTCGTAGAATTCCTTTCTTGAAAAGGAGGAAATATCAGGGTGCATTCGATGTTGATAATTTATTCGACTGAACCGTGAAACCAGTGAGTTGTTTGGGAACCCACGGGTCAAGGTGGTTTCCGGTAACAATTGTTGTGCCTTTCCAGTTGCAAATCCATATTGTAAGCATTCAAGGACTGATGGAAGCGCAATGCTTCGTATTTCTTCCAATCGCTTTGACACATCTTGGCTTTGTGGCAAGTACAATTTGATTTCATGCTCCAACCTTTCCTTCTGCAGATCATTCTTGGAAACCTTCAGCTCATAACTTCGATTCATGCGCCATGAGAGTTGGTATGACCATTCGGTCAATAGGCTGTTTTCGTGCATGGGATGTCGTTCATCGTCAAACAGATTTTGCCGGTCTTGATACAAAAGCATACGGTTCTGGGTAACTGGCTCCATCTCAATTGTCCCGTTTCTTATGGTTGAATGAACTGGAATGAGGTGTGCAATTTCTGGATAACAATCCGCCCCTATGATAATGATGTCGCTTGAGTGGAAAATGATATTTGCGGTAGCAGATTTATTGATTTCTCCTGGGGTGAACGAATGAATCGATGTTTGAGTTGTGGCTTGATCTCTTGAGCCGATGACTGTTATTTGACAACCCTTCAATGATTTCTCATTTCGAGCATTTACCTCTTGGATGAATGCAGATGGTACACCATCACCCTCGATCAGTACAATCGGGTGTCCCGACTTTGGGTTTTGATACCGAACGATGTTGCGAAGGAGAAGGCAAGCACGTTGGGATGCGTGGTTGAATAGTTCATTCTTAGAATCTTTCATCATTTCTAAATTCGTCATTAATTCCGATGCTTCGAGGAAAGGTGGCAATTGCCGAACATCGCCAACAAGAACCCATCTTCGAGAAAATGCAGCAGGGATAATGAATTGTTGGAAGGTAGTTTTACTTGCTTCATCAACAATTAAAACATCGAAATGCGCTTGCGGGGTTTTCAATTTTTTTCCTTGGTCTAATTTGCTTCCTTTTATCCAAGGATGCCCTATAATCCCAGCCATTGTTCCGCATGTGAGGTTCGTTTGCCGCAGAATGAGGTCTTCTGATTCTTCTTCTGAGAGGCCGAGATTCTGCAGCTTTCCAACCTGTTCCGAAAGAACGCTACTGTGAACTCCGGTGTCGTAAATTCCTTCTTTTCTGCCGATGCGTAATGGGGAGATAAGATCTTGCAGATTTTCATTCTCCTTTATTCGAAGCAAGACATTGTCAATCGAAGCTTGGGTCGAACCACAAAGCAGGATTTTTTTGTTTTGTGCGGCAAGTTGAACAATCAATTCAATGATTGCCGTTGTTTTTCCAGAACCAGGGGGGCCTTGTAATATGGCGAAATCAGGGGTAGATATTGCTTTGCGTACAAAATCTCTTTGTTCCTCAGTACCATTGGTTTCTCGTGTGAGAACTCTCCACTCTGGTTCATTTTTACGTTTAAAGGAAGGCCATAAGGCCCCTCTTTTGTCTTCTGTGCCTTGTTCAGTTAGTTTTAGTAAAGAATCGTGATGGGGAAGAGGAAAATCTCGTAAAATTTGAAGCATCTCGAGCTGCCGTTCGATATAGTATAGATTTGGTTGTAGGCTGAAAATGTCGTTTGGTTTTAACTTAAATCTCGGAGGACTAATCGTAATTGTTTTGGCATTCGCATCCCTTGACTTTATTACCAATTTCTTTTGATTTTTCATTGGTTTGTCCCACTTGTGATTCACAATGAGTTCATTGTATTCTGAATCTGGTGAAAACAAAATGTCCATTGGATTTGTGTCGTTATCCTCGTCAAGATTTCGCTCAACTTCCTCATGCAGCCTCAATTTTAATTTTAGTAAGTTTCCGACCTTAGCAGTTCGCTTGAATTTGTACCGCACGCCGTCTGAATCGTAGAGGAATTCACCAGTTGGGGTGTACCTCACTACTACTGGTTGGTTCAATTTAGCTAGATTGATAATTTGACGTCCTGAGCCTCCATCACTTAATGGTCCAACTGAATCAGGCATTGAAAGAAGTTCCCACTCTATCTGCTGACCATCTGCGATAATTTGCTTGTTTTGCAAATTCCTTGATTCAACATCTAAAACGAGTTCGACCCATTCCCCCCTTCTGGATTGATTTAAGATCTTAAGTTCCGTGTTTCCAGCTGAGAGGGTCTCGATTGGTTTTGATCCCACATTGAGAGTCCACTCAATTTCTGCCATGCTATGAGTTCCCCCGAAGACCATCCAGCCTTGTGAATTCAAATCGCGTGAAGTCAAGAATTCAACACCAGTAGAATTCTTTCGTGCGATGAGGATTTCTGCGACATCCCCTTTTGGATGCATCAATTTAGAATCTTCAGTAATCGCTTCGGAGGGCCCTGATTTAAGCAAATAAGGCAAACTCTTCGATTTTACACGGATCTTCGTTCCTAATTGCTTTGTGACAATAATGAATTTCTCATCTTCGACTGGGTCCCATTTGAATCGCGCAGTTTTGCGAAGGTGCTGATATGCCTCCTTCGAGTGTTCAACATATTCGATGAATGGCTCAAGACTTTGAGAACGGGATTCTAGCGATGAATAATCAGAACCAGAACCGCCCATTGCCACCAAAAACAATCGACGTAAGAAACCCTCTTTTCCGCTGTAACGCTGTTTTATTGATCGCAATGCACGACTCACTAAATTTTTCTTTGATTTTTTCTTTTGGTTCGCAGCCTGGTTCGGCTGTCTGGCCTGCTTTTTCCGATTTTGGTTTTGTACAGGTCTCCCTCGTACACTGAGAAATTTAGTTACAACAGGACCGTTTGAACGTTTTTCTGACTCAAACACCACTTGGTTGCCCAGAATTAAATTGTGTTTCTTTACGAGATGTTCAGGAACAAAGGTCTTGGCTTCGTCAGTGTTTGAAGGTTCTATCTTAGCCCATCTTGGGCTGTTGTGTACATAACCAATCTTCCCCTCTTTTTTATCCAAATTTCCACCTCCTTAGCGCCAATATACTCACGCAGCATCTCCTCGAATGAATAGGTTGCGCCGTTCATTTGGAAGCCGTGGGACATCTTCTGCATCTGCCGGTAGAGATTCCTTCATCTCGCTTGATGCGAGACGAGCTCGGTACTTTGCCCACTTTCGCATGCCTTCGATGTTTTCTCGCATGGTTTTAGAGAGCGGATAGGTCGCCTCAATGGCCGCAGCGATGTCCTGTGGTTCAACCTCCCTTCCCGCGTCAAAAGCACGGAACAGCGCATCCTTGACCGCCTCTTCCAGTTCAGCACCAGAGTATCCAACGCTTGCTTCGGCCAAGCGATTGAGATCGAATGCTTCAGCTTCCTCATGACGTCCCTTTTTCCTCAAGTGAATATCAAGAATTTCGCTTCGGGTTTCAGCACCAGGAAGGTCGACAAAGAAGATTTCATCAAACCGGCCCTTGCGCAGCATCTCTGGTGGAAGTTGGTCGATGTTGTTCGAGGTTGCGAGTACAAAGACAGGCTCCTCCTTTTCTTGCATCCATGTGAGGAATGTCCCCATCACTCGAGCGGTGACACCCGAATCAAGAGAGCCTGAGCCTTGTGAGCCTGCCATTCCCTTCTCAATTTCATCAATCCACAGGATGCACGGTGAAATCGCCTGAGCGACTTGCAAAGCCTTACGCATGTTTGCTTCCGATTCGCCAACGATGCCGCCAAACACTCGCCCTAGATCAAACCGAAGGAGAGGGAAACGCCACAATCCGGCGACAGCCTTGGCTGTCAAGCTCTTTCCACACCCTGGAACGCCCAGTAGAAGGGCTCCACGCGGAGGCTCTAGGCCGAATGCCTTCGCCTGTGAGGTGAATGCTCGGCCTCGGTTCTTTAGCCAATGCTTGAGTTCATCAAGGCCCCCTACATCATCCCAATCTGTGCGTGGGTGGAAGTATTCGAGGACGCCACTTTGGCGAATAATTCGTTCCTTCTCCTCGATGACAAACTCGATTTCCGCCGATGTCAACCGCCCCTTTGTAGCAACTGCCTTGCTGAACGCGAGCCGTGCCTCCATAATCGTGAGACCGAGTGCAGCATCAAGCAATGCCTCACTCTTCTCAATTTGATGAGGGAGAAGTCCTGCTTCATCTGTAACGTCATCAAAGATGATTCCAAGTGTATGACGGCGTGGCAGGTCCAATTCAATGATTGGCATTTCCTTGTCGAGCTCAAGGATTGTTGTCGGTGTAACTGTTCCGAGAATCATGCACTTGTTGTCTGACTTCGTCATTCTTGCAAGCTCACGGAGCCACCAAATAATGAAGCCACGCTCAGTGTTGTTTTGATCAAGCAACATGTGCCCGTCTTCAAGCAGTAGAATCGCCTTTTCATCCAAATCTCGGAACCATTCGAGCATCTCCACAGGCATCATTTCATCCACGACGTCGAATCGAGAATCTTGCATGTTCCATGTTTGCAGTCTTCGGGCCCCTGACCACTTGTACAGTTTCCGATCCATCCGCAATGCTGCTGTGATTAAAGCTCCATCTACCCGTTCCCATTCATAGGAAACAAGTTGGAACATCGAACTGCCTGAATCAAGCAAAGGACGTAGGCGGTCACGGTCAAAATCGACTTGTGCCTCGGAACTCAAGCGCTCACCTCAACAAACTTGTTCGATAGAGAAATTGCCTTTGTTTCACTCAAAGCGAGCCTTCCTGTCTGTGAAAAAGTATGCAATTCTGCAGCAAGGAGTTTGAAATCACCAAACGCCTCCACCTTGAGGTCCCATACCACATCATCTAGGATCGACTCGTCAAGACAAGCCAGCATAGCCGCAGCCTCTTCTCCAATCTTTCCATCTCGCTCTTGTAGGCGCTGCAATTGAATCTCCTCAGGAATCTCTAATCGAATGGTTGTGGCGCCTATTGCACTGCAAAATTCTTCTTCGGAAGGGTAGCGAACATCTTCAATGACAACAGGACCATCGATGGACTCCACCTTCATCCTTACAACTTCGAGAAGGAAATTCGGCATCAATTCACGCAACTTCTCTCCCAGTTGGGCAAGATAGATTCGGTCATTTTCATATTCAGCACCGGCAATTTTAGCAACGCTACGCAGTGCATCTGCAAAAGCGATTCGAGTGTATCCATGTCGGGCTACAAGATGGCCTGCAATCGTGCTCTTACCACATGCACGTGGGCCAGATAAGGCGATGATGCCCTTCATTGAATCACCTCTTCGAGGATAGCCATTGGCAATTGCATGGAACCGTCATTCCATTCGTAGATTCCTCCACGTTCATGGAATCGATCTTCAAGGAAGCCATTCTTTTCCCAAGCATTCAGAACGCCAACATCAAGAATTGATGGACCATATGAGTGGCCTCCATCAACATTTGAATAAAAACGGCCCAATGCGTCCATCATCGCATATGAGCCGCGCATCAAGTCGTTGGATTCAGGAACAAATTGGATTCCATGTTCCGCAACATGAGCGTGTCGTTCAACCCAGGTTTGGAATTCACCTTCTCGAAGGAGCAACGGTTCAACATCACCGTCGTTTTGACCCTTCACAGGAAGAACTTCGAAAATCTTCCATCGTTCGGGACGAAGTTCCAACACAAGGTCAGTCATATCATCATCGAGATTTGGCCGACACACGACAGTATTGAGCTTCATTCGAATGCCTCGGCTGCTGCAACGTTCCCATGCTGCCTTTGCTTCGACAAGGTGGTGACTGCTTGCTCGGGCAAGGTCCGAACGCAATCCACGGCCGATTTCAACATGCAATTCATCAGTTGAAGCATCGATGGAAAGGCCAATCCAATCAATGAGGTGGCCGCATCGGTCAAGGAATTCTTCGGTGAGACCAGTTGCGTTTGAAACAATACATGTCGTCAGACCTGCTCGCTTTGAGGCAATCAACAAATCTTCGAGATATGGGCATAGCGTTGGTTCGCCGCCGACAAAGGTGATCTTATCTGCGCCTGCTTCTGCAAGCATTTCAGGTACAGTGATGGCAATTTCCTTCGGCAATCGATCTGCCCGTGGAATGTCTTCAAAGCGCGCAAAGCAGAACTTGCATCCATAGTTGCACCATGGCCAAAAGTGCCAGTTCACAGCGAGTGGGATTTTCTTCGAACCATTGTTGGCTGATGAGTGTCCGGTAAGGCTTGCGCCCTTACTTTCGTTGGCGTTTGGGGTAGAGGAGTTTTCGGTCCACATCTGGATCTCGAAACGGTTCCGCTATGATTCTTCGGAGGAACCACTTGTATTTCAAGGTTCACAGGGCGCATAATTTGCCACCCCTTTAGGGGTGAACCCATACTCAAGCAGAAATACCAGTGGTCGAACCTAATGCCTAGGCGAGGGATGCACCCACTCTTGTTTGCAACCGGCTCGCTGTACCTCGGTGTCAGCAGTTTCGCAATGCATGGCTTGCGAGGCCTCTCGTTCTCTAGAGCACGAGAAGGGTTTCACAATTCAGTAGATTCCACCAGGGAACTGATAGGCATCTTTGTGCTTCAGAAACGACATCTCTGGTGCACCTTCAGGGCGGCCCTCGGGCGTCAAATCGAACATGAAGTTGTCCTGGACTAACTCGAGCAATGCAGAGCCAAACACCGAATAGGTGTGGTAGACTTGACCGTCAGCATCTCGCTTGAAGATCGAAACACCTGGCAAGTTTTCTGGTCCTGCTTCGCCATGGAAGGGCTTGGCGTTTCTTGGCAAGAGCGATGGTGGCTGCTTTGTGTTCTGCTTCAAGTTGCATGAACGCAACCCGCGCCTCAACCCATTCTGCATCCGATACGACGTTCTTGGAACTCATGGTCGCAGGTTAAGCCTCTGCCGAATAATGCTTTTTGGGGCGCTGGTTTGAATTCGAATCATCATGGTTCCAAGTCAACAACTGCGGGTTTAATTGGAATCATTGATCGTACTTTTTCCAGTCGCCACC
>Ga0233426_10004457_pt1 | contig 10519 bp, 11 predicted proteins | sample SI_118_April2016_6_FD_179875 | JGI IMG/M metagenome (GOLD analysis project Ga0233426, IMG submission 179875) | Seawater microbial communities from Saanich Inlet, British Columbia, Canada - SI_118_April2016_10_MG | ecosystem: Environmental > Aquatic > Marine > Inlet | place: Canada: British... | reverse complement strand
AATGGTCGAGTAGCTCAGCTGGATAGAGCATCTGCCTTCTAAGCAGACGGTCACAGGTTCGAATCCTGTCTCGATCACTTAACAAGAAAAACCTCATCAACTAGATGAGGTTTTTCTTGTTTTATAGCTTTTGTTGTCTGAGTTTTTGCGGAGAGAGATTTTTCGATTGTTCCAATCTCAATAATTAATATTTCGAACACGGGTTCTCAATTAAATACTGTAAAATAAAAAACCACCCTAACAGGATGGTTTTTTATTTTGCGGAGAGAGAGGGATTCGAACCCCCGGTACATTGCTGTACAATGGTTTTCAAGACCACCGCATTCGACCACTCTGCCATCTCTCCAATTGCGGACTGCAAAAATAGAAATATTTTCAAATCGCGCACCTTTTTGTACTCTTATTTTAAGAATAATTTTACTTGCTTATAATGTCCTTAATAAACAATGATTTAGATTTTCATAAGTAGTTATTTTTTCCTATTATTAGTTATATATTTGCACACATGATTGCAAAGATTTTCTACTACATCTTAATTTTACCTGTCTCTTTATTGCCATACCCACTACTTTATCTACTTTCTGATATTGTATATTTTTTGATGTACCGTATAATAGGTTATAGAAAAGATGTGGTTTATACTAATCTGAAAAACTCCTTTCCCAATAAAAGTGAGCAAGAATTAAAAAATATTATGAGTGATTTCTATCATCATCTATGTGATATTATTATGGAAAGTGTAAAAGGATTTACCATATCAAAAAAACAATTAAGAAAACGCCTAATCATTAAAAACCCTGAATTCAGTAATTATTTTGCTGATGAAGGGAAAAGCATCATTTTTGTTGGTGGACATTATAATAATTGGGAAATATGTGCACAAGCGTTTGCAATGTATTCTAATCATAAATGTATTGGGATTTATAAGCCATTGAGTAATTCTTTTATCAATGATAAAATATATACTTCACGCTCCAGATTTGGTATGAATTTAGTTTCTATGAAACAATCTAAAAAATCTTTTGAAGAAGGTAGTGAGACTAAAGCAATTGTATTTGGTTCGGATCAAAATCCTGCAAATCCAAAAAGAGCCCACTGGATGCAGTTCCTTAACCAAAATACGTCAGTACTTTTTGGAGTAGAAAAGTATGCTAAAGAATATGATTGGCCAGTAGTATTTGTGAGTATCAGTAAGGTAAAAAGAGGATACTATGAGGTAGAGTACTCTTTAATAACTGATAAACCAAAAGATGAACCACACGGAAAAATAACAGAAGATTTTACAAAAAGATTAGAACAAGATATAATAAACCAACCACAATACTGGTTATGGTCGCATAAAAGATGGAAACACAAAAGATAAAAATAGCAGTTGTAGTCCTTAATTGGAACGGAAAAGCATGGTTGGAAAAATTCCTATCTACCTTGGTTAAGCATAGCCAAGAGGCTTCTGTTTTTGTAGCAGACAATGCCTCAACTGATGATTCCGTTTCTTTTGCAAAAGACAACTTCCCTACTGTTAAAGTAATTGTAAATTCTAGTAATGGCGGTTATGCCAAAGGCTATAATGATGCCTTAAAACAAATAAATGCTGAATATTTTGTGCTAATCAATTCTGATATTGAAGTAACGGATGGTTGGCTTACTCCTATTATTACTTTAATGGATACTGATAAGCAGATTGCTGCTTGCCAACCTAAATTACTAGATTATAACAACAAAACCAAATTTGAATATGCAGGAGCTTCAGGAGGTTTTATTGATAACTTGGGTTATCCGTTTTGCAGAGGAAGAGTATTTGACTCTTTAGAAGAAGATAATGGGCAGTATAATGATTCTATAGAAGTGTTTTGGGCAACAGGTGCTTGCTTATTTGTTAGAGCAGAACACTTTTGGGCTGTTGGTGGGTTAGATGAAGATTTCTTTGCTCACCAAGAAGAGATTGATATGTGCTGGCGAATGAAAAACAAAGGCTATAAAATTATGGTTCAGCCAAAGTCGGTTGTTTACCATGTTGGTGGCGGAACCTTGAATGCAGGCTCTCCTTTTAAAACACATTTAAACTTTAGGAATAATCTGTATATGTTGTTTAAGAATTTGCCTACCTCTTCCCTATTTACTACTATTCCTGCTCGCTTAGTTTTGGATGGTGTAGCGGCAGTTACTTTCCTAAGTAAAGAAAAAGGGTTGCAGCATTTATTGGCGATTGCAAAAGCACATTTTGCATTCTATTTTGAAATTCCGAAACTAATGGTTAAACGCCAAAAGATAAAACAGAAAAAAAACTTAATAGGAAAAGTAGATTGGAGTATTCTTTTACAGAATAAGATTAAAGGAATTAAGCGGTTTTCTGAACTATAATTATTATCTAAGTTACTTTTTTAATTATTAGAATAAGTATCTGCGTAATTATAATGTTATTTTATCAAAGTTACTTGTCCATTATAAGTATGCTTTTCTCCAAAGACATCAGTTACATTTATTAAATAAACATATATTCCATTCTGTGCAATTTTATCTTTCCTGTCAGTTGTTCCATCCCAACCTATATTTAAATCATCTGAAGTAAAAAAATGCTTACCCCATCTGTTATATATTTTTAATTCATAATTTTTTACACCTATACCTTTGGGCAAAAACACATCATTAATGCCATCATCTTGAGGTGTAAAACTGTTAGGGATATACAGCAAAAACTCTTCAATAATAACTCGCTTTGTTATGGTATCCACACATCCATACAAATTTTCAATAGCCAAAGTTACATTAAAATCTCCAATTTCTGGAAATGAATGCCTTGAGTCTTGTTCGTTAGATACAAATCCATCTTCAAATTCCCAAAACCAATTTGTTATTAAAGTAAATTCATCAATAGATTTATCAATAAAAATAATTGGATTTTCCATTTGTCTATACAGATGATGTATGTTTAAATCAGGAATCACATTAAATTCAGCTGTAGGACCTTCTATAAAATCCGGATCGATATAAAATTGTTCTGATTTTTTGCAATTATTAGCATCTGTAATTGTCACTGTATAATTACCTCCGTATAAGTTATTTATTGTTGCGAAAGTGCTATTATTTGACCAAAGATAATTATATGGAACTACACCACCAGCAACTATAACCTCAGCCATACCTACTTTCCTATAACAAGTGTCATGTGCGAAATTAGAAGTAAGCATAAGTAATGGTGGTTCTTGTAATATAAATGTTGTGTCAAATATACAACCATAATCATCTGTTAATTGCAGCGTGTATATGCCTTTTTTTAGATTATATTGATTAGGATTTATAGGTTTAGGTGTTGTCCAATTATAATTTACTGGAGGGAAAGGTGATGTGGCGTAAGTTTCAATAAAACCAGTATTATAACTATTACAAGATATCTCATATCCATTAAACTCACTAATATCAGTGACATATAATTTTATATTATTTACATAAAAATTTAAATCATACTGAACACTTCCATTTCCACAGTTTGTTTCAAGTAAAATATTATGTAATCCAGGAGTTGTGAATGCAAATGCGGTACAATCAGCCTCAGCTTCAATTAGATTTCCATCTACATACCAGTCTTGAAAACATGTTAGGCCTGAACTTCCATTAACAAAATAAGTTGTATCACCTACACATAAAGTAGTGTCACTAAGAGTAAAAAATGGAGTAGTTGAACAATCTAAGCACATATAGTAATCACTAGGTAATATAGTGTCAAGGATAATAGAATTTGCAGTTGCAATAGATGAATTCATACTTAAATTATTTGTAGGAGTAACTGAAGTAGCGATTGATGTTTGAATTAAAAAAGGGCTATATTGTTGACAGCCTACTCTTCCCATGCTATCTGTTTTTATAAATAAAGGATCAACGTCAATTGCTCCAAAAAAACTTCCGTCAGTATAAGCAGAAACTGTATAACCATTATCTTGATTTGCCCTAACACCTATTGCTTTTTCAGTACTACCACAACCAATTACACTTGACCATTCAAAATTTAATGAGGAATCTACTTTGAATAATAAAATATCTCTTCCAGAAAGATTCTCGGGTGTTAATCCTAGAATTTGAGTTAGTGTTGATGTAGATGTAGTATTATAGCCGTATGTTCCTCCACCAATAATATAACCTCCATCATCTGTAATATCTATAGATCGCACAAATTCACTAGCTGATACAGATCCAAATGCATTGCTTGTTATTATATTCCCATTATAATCAAGACTAGTAACTAATACATCTCCTGAGTTATTGCTTGAATTTGAAGCTACAGTTATTCTACTTAAATTTTCATCAATTATTGCCTCACCACCCCATTCATTGTGAGCATCACCACTAGAAACTCCTGAGCTATATTGATTCTCCCAGATTAAAACACCTAGAGTAGATACTCTTCCAACCCAAAAAGAATTTCCATCCCATGAGAAATACATTAAATCTCCATTTGGAAATTCATCGAGTGCATGAATATAGTTTCCGCTAACTTGAGCTGACCACGTAACATCTCCTAATGAATTTAATTTCAAAAGCTGTCCTGATTGACCGCCAGCAAAATATCCATTATCTGTAGTCTGAATAACTGCTGTCATGTATCCTGAAACTGAGGAATAAGTTTTCTCCCATTCAGAATTACCTAAATTATCAATTTTTAATAATCGACTACCATCTGCCGCAATTATTACTCCATTATCATCTGTTCCATCAATAGCTACTCCACCTCCAGCATTATATAAATTAAACCAAATAATATTTCCACATTCATCAATTCTATAGGCATAAATTCTGCATCCTAAGGCTGGATCATTATGTTGTCCTGTTCCAACAAAGCCTCCATCTTCCATAACTGCTAACGCTAAACCTCCGTTCATACCAGGTAGATTATATGTTCTTATAAAAGTATTTGCTTGTCCGATAGCACTAAGATTAAACAATATAAAACAGAATATAAATATTAGTCTCATTCTTCTAACTTTATATAATCAATTGACCACTTGGGTATTCCAATAGTTTGTAAAAAAATATTTTTAATATCTTTTTCTGAATAAATTGAGTCTAAATCAAAAATAACTATTTGATTTTCTTCATCCTTATTTACATTACAAGCATTAATTTTATTTAGCTCAATTATCATTTTTGGTCCTAAATAAGGACACATAAAAAGCCCACTATATTTATTGAGTTGAATTTTATACTTAAATTGGCAATCTGTATTGTCAATATTTTGAGATATAGCAAAGATTGGTAAGCAAAGTAAAATTAATACTAGTTTTTTCATCTTAGTTTTTTGTTTAAAAAATAATAGCAAGTTTAGTTATAATAATCTAATTTTTAGGTGTTTAATATTTCTTTTTTAAAATTAACTCTTAAGTTATAATTGTGTTTAAGAACAGATTATTAACCCAGCCTTATAAGAATCCAAACCTAAACCACAAATAACTGCTTTACAGTTTGGTGAAAGTAAGGATTTTTGTCTGAACTCTTCTCTAGCATAAATATTAGAAATATGCACTTCAATAACTGGCGTTTCAATCGCTTTTACACAATCCGTTAGTGCAATTGAGGTGTGTGTATAGCCACCGGCATTAAGCAGAATATAATGGTAAGAAAAACCTACTTCTTGCAATTTATTAATCAGTTCCCCTTCTACATTACTTTGGTAATAATCAATTGCCAGTTTAGGAAATTCATCCTTTAAAGTTTTTAAATACTCATCAAAGGAAATATTGCCATAAATAGCTCCTTCTCTTTTGCCTAATAAGTTTAAATTTGGACCGTTAATAATCATTACCTTCATAGCAAGCAAATTTATACAAATGAGTTGGGAAACATCCATAAAAGGCTTTAAATCTTACTTACAGATAGAACGATCACTTTCTGATAATTCCGTTCAAGCCTACATTCGTGATGTGAAAAAGTTTGCTAACTATGCTACTCCTATAGAACTTTCAGAACTTAAAGTAACTAGAGTAGATATAAGTAATTTTTTAGCCCAGATAAATCAGAAAAATATTTCTTCACGCTCCCAAGCACGTATTATTTCAGGCATAAAAGCTTTTTATAAATACTTAATTATAGAAGATTATTTAAAAATTAACCCTACTGAACTGATTGAAAGCCCAAAAATTGGACTCAAGCTGCCGGATACCCTTTCCTTAATTGAGATTGATAAGCTTATTGCAGCGGTTGATTTAAGTAATAAGCAAGGTGAGCGTAACCGAGCAATACTAGAAACCCTTTATAGTTGCGGGCTTAGGGTTAGTGAATTAGTGAATTTACAATTATCAAATATTCATTTTAAGGAAGGTTATTTAAAAGTTACTGGTAAAGGGGATAAGGAGCGTCTTGCTCCCATTGGCGGTAGGGCAATTAAGTATCTTACCATTTATATTAATGAAGTTCGTAATCATCAAAACATTAAAAAAGGAAATGAGGATTTTGTATTCCTAAATAATAGAGGAGCAAAACTCACTAGAGTAATGATATTCCTTATCATCCAAAAGTTGACTGAAAAAATAGGATTAAATAAGAATATTAGCCCCCATACTTTTAGGCATAGTTTTGCCACTCACCTTATTGAAGGTGGAGCTGATTTGCGTGCTGTACAGGAAATGTTAGGGCATGAAAGCATTACTACAACCGAAATTTACACTCATTTGGATAAAGAGTATTTAAGGAGTAATATCATACAATTTCACCCAAGGAGCTAATGCAATTAAGGCACAATATATTAAAAATGTATTTGCTAAAAGCAGTGCTTTGGTTCATGGTTGCTATGCCTATTATTGTTCTCTTTTTTCAGGAACATGGCTTAAGTTTAACTGAGGTTATGTTATTGCAGGGCATCTACTCTTTATCAGTAGCTTTATTTGAAATCCCATCAGGATATATAGCTGATATTTTTGGCAGAAAACAAACGATAGTATTCAGTACAATTTTTTCCTTCATTGGTTATTTAGTATTTTCCTTTTATGGTGGTTTTTATGCCTTTGCTATTGCACAAATACTAGTGGGTATTGGAGGTAGTTTAATGTCAGGTAGTGATAGTGCACTTATTTACGATACATTGTTAGAAACAGAAAGCAAATCTAGTTATACTAAAATTGAAGGAAGGAACTATGCAATTGGTAATTTCTCTGAAGCTTTGGCAGGTGTTTTAGGTGGTTTCTTGGCAGTAAGTTCTATTTATTTACCTATTTATGTGCAAACCACTATCCTATTTTTTAGTATTCCTATTGCACTTACATTAGTAGAACCTACTATGCATGAAGAAAATAAGTTGGATCGTTCCTTTAAGGCTATAATGGGAGTGGTTAAATTTTCTCTAGTGGATAACACAAGGTTAAGATGGCTCATTATTTATTCTTCCGCTATGGGAGTGGCTACTTTGTCCATGGCTTGGTTTGCTCAACCTTTCTTTAAAGAGGTAGGTGTGCCCTTGGCTTACTTTGGAATTCTTTGGGCAGGACTTAATTTTTCTGCAGGACTTACTTCCTTTAATGCTCATCAGTTTGATAAAAAAGAAAATAATTATAAGATGCTGATATATTTATCATTAGCAATGTTTATCTCATTTATATTGTTAGGGTTTAATAATTCAATATATGGTTTGTTTTTTATTTTTATTATCTATTTGCTAAGGGGAATTGTAACGCCAATTTTACGAAATGCAATTAATGTAAATACTACATCTAATAAGAGAGCTACCGTACTTTCTATTAGAAGTTTTATCATTAGAATTTCATTTGCAATATGCGCTCCAATACTAGGTTATATAGCTGAAAACTATGCTTTATCAACTTCATTCTATGTATTAGCTATTGTTGTTGGCTCATTTTCACTCTTAGCATCACTTAGGCTTTCATCTTTGGATTAATATTCTATTTTTGCAGCATGAACAGACTTAAAGAAAAATGGGGAATAACCTCTAACTTTCAAATCATTATTATTTTACTTGTTTTCTCTATTACTGGTTCTATTGCTGTAATTGTTGCGAAACCAGTGCTTAACCTGGTTGGTTTGGATAAAGAAGTATTATCACCTTGGGTGTTTTGGCCTATTCGTATTTTTATCATCTTCCCTATTTACCAAGTGCTTATTATTATCATTGGTGCATTGTTTGGACAATTCAAATTCTTTTGGGCATTTGAAAAAAAGATGTTATCTCGCTTAGGATTTAAATACTTTAAGGAGGACTAATTCATTCCTTTTCTTAATTTTGGCAACCTTAAAACGAAAAGATGAAATTAATCATATCCTTAGCAACACGACTTATTCCTAGGCACTACCTACAACATGTAAGTCATTTCTTCTTGCAAATCTTCTCATTATTCATGAGGGGAAACAAATTTGAAGATCCAATAAACGGAAAAACATACCGTAAACTACTACCTTATGGTAGATTAATCTCTCGTGAAAATGCAATTGCTCCTGATAGTATGAGTTTGGAAAGGCACAGATTGATGTGGCTATTCATGAAAGAGAAAACAAATTTTTTTACTGCCGATTTAAAATTCCTACACATTGCTCCTGAATACTGTTTTATTAAACTGTTTAAAGGAATGAAAAACTTGGATTATACTACTGGTGATCTAATATCCCCTTGGGCAGATGTAAAAATGGATGTACATGATATTCCTATGGATGACAACTCTTTTGATGTTGTAATCTGTAATCATGTATTAGAACATGTTGATGATGCTCATAAAGTAATGACGGAATTTTATCGAGTAATGAAGCCTGGTGGCTGGGGAATTTTTCAAGTACCTATTGATACAAACAACCCAAATACGGAAGAGGATAAAAGCGTAACCGACCCAAAGGAAAGAGAACGCCTCTACTGGCAAGATGACCACTTAAGGTTATTCGGGCTAGACTATGGTAAAAAGCTAGCAGCAGCAGGCTTTAAAGTTACTGAGAGCGACTTTATAAATGAATTAAGTCCTGAGTTAGTGGAACGCTATGCTCTACCAAAAGATGAAATTGTTTATTTCTGTCAGAAACTATAAATATGCCTAGTGTTGAGTTAAAAAAAATACTTGACAGACAACATCCTAAGGATTATGTTGTGGCTTTCCTCAATAAAAATAATGATAACTTTAAACAGGCAATTTCACTAATACAAACTAGTGAACAACCTTATGCTTGGCGAGCAGCTTGGATACTTTGCCATGCTACTAAAAAACAAGACAAACGCATTCTTCCCTATTTATTGGATATCATAAAAGCGATTCCAAATAAAAAAGACGGACACCAAAGAGAACTACTAAAAGTGGTAATGAAAATGGAGCCTTTGAATGAAGAAGCTGAAGGGTACTTTTTTGATGTATGCACTAATCTTTGGGAAGATGTAAATAAGCAACCTGCAGTACGCTATTATTCGGGTTGCTACATACTTACTATGGCTACAAAATACCCTGAGATAAAAAACGAACTAGAAGTACTGTTCGGCGATTATTACACACAAAGCCTCTCCCCTGGTATAAAACGAATATTTGAAAGAAAATTAGCTAAACTTAATAGCTGATATAAATCACTTTTTTGGTTTCAAAGAATTCTTCCTTAAAGGTATCTGATATTTCATGAGAAGTATGTGATATCCCTCTTAATTCTTCTGATAAATCACCCCCTTTTAAGTAGAGTACCCCATTCTTTAAGCTATTGTTGTGCTTTTTATTGAACTTACCTTTTACCCATTTTTTAAAGTCCGTCATATTGGTTACGGCACGGCTCACTACAAAATCAAAAGTTTCTTTTATGTTTTCTGCTCTTTCGTGCATAGTACGCACATTTTTAAGTCCTATTTCAGTACTTACTTCATTTACTACTTTTATCTTTTTACCAATACTATCTACTAGTAAAAATTCAACTTCAGGAAACAGTATTGCCAAAGGAATACCTGGGAAACCTCCTCCTGTACCAATGTCCAATATTTTTGTTCCTTTTTCAAACTGAATAACCTTTGCAATTGCTAAGGAGTGTAAAATGTGGTTTGTATAAAGGGAATCCATATTCTTTCTGGAAATCACATTTATCTGTGCATTCCAATGTTCGTAAAGCTCTTGTAAATCAGTAAATTGCTGAATTTGTTTTTCCGTTAAATCAGGAAAGTACTTATGTATAATTTGCATTTAGTAGGCGTCCTTTATTCCAGACATAATTTTAAATAATTGCTCACGGCTTCTGTGTAATTGTGCCTTTACAGTTCCTAAAGGAACATCTAGCGTCTCAGCAATTTCTTCATAGCTCAATTCCTTAAAATACCTAAGCTTTACCAAGTCACGATATTTAGGTTTTAACTGATCAACAATCTGTCGTAAAATAGCAATCCTTTGTTTTTTTTCCATCATCATTTCAGGATTCAAATCTTTTGAAATTAAATCAAAAGTATTGCGCTTTCCATCTTCATCTATCATCATTTTATCAATAGAGATAGTTGGTAATTTATTCTTTCGTAAATAATCAATACAATGATTGCGGGCTACTGAATATAACCAAGTGCTAAAAGCATAACTTG
>Ga0233426_10004454_pt1 | contig 10524 bp, 8 predicted proteins | sample SI_118_April2016_6_FD_179875 | JGI IMG/M metagenome (GOLD analysis project Ga0233426, IMG submission 179875) | Seawater microbial communities from Saanich Inlet, British Columbia, Canada - SI_118_April2016_10_MG | ecosystem: Environmental > Aquatic > Marine > Inlet | place: Canada: British... | reverse complement strand
TCTTTTTCTTGCTCAATAGTTACAGCCGCTAGGTCAGAGTTTTTAGTTGTTAAACTACTTATTTTAGAGTTAGATTCTTTGTTTTCAGCACTTAGTTTCTCTATTTTAGTAGTAGAATTAATTGCATTATTTTTCAATGCACTGATTTCTTTTTCTTGCTCAATAGTTACATCTGCTAGGTCAGAGTTTTTAGTGTTTAGGTTACTTATTGTAGAATTAAGGGAAGTAACTTCAGTTGTTAGTGTTCCGTTTTCAATAGTAAGGTTATTGATTGAAGAGGTGTTGTTAGTAATAGTTGTTTCTAAACTAACTATTTTCGAATTGCTGTTTTTTAATTCTGTGATACTTCTTTTTAAACTAGCAATTTCTTTTTCTTGTTCAATAGTTACGGCTGCTAAATCAGCATTTTTTTCTTTTAAAACGATTAATCCATCTTCTTGATTTTTTCTTGCTTCATTGTTTAAATCATTAAGTGTGGCATTATTACTTTCAAGTGTTGCAATCTTTTTATTTAACTCCTCAATTGTTGAATTAGTACTTGTTTCGTTTTTATTAGTAAAAGATGTAGCAGGATTGCTTTCCCCCTTAGCATCTAAGTGGTAGTAAGCAACTCGTGCCTTGGTTTCAGGACTAATAATTAAGCCGCAGGCACCACTAGTGTAATCAGGAATAAAGAAAGTAGTAAGGTATTCGCTATTTACATAAACATCATAAATGTTATTTTCAGTTCGGATTTCAATAAAATTATGTTGGTCAACTCCATTTATTATTTTGTTTTTTACCCAACCTTCCTGCTTGTTAACGCCACTAAGTATTTTGTAAGTATTTCCTAAAAGTTGTTTTATACGGTATTCTCCTTTTTTGTTTATTTCAAATATTATTGCTCCTTTTCCATCTTGTTGCGCTTTTAAAATAACACCTAAACTTGCTTTTTTGTTATTGCTAGGCCCAATACGAACTGAAGTTTTAAGTACAAAATTACTTGCAAATGAATTACTTGCAATAATTGCGTATTCACTTTCTTCATTATTTCTGCTTAGTAAGTAATCTCCTTTATCTAAAATAAAGTAGTTGTCAGTAGTAGTTATAACTTTAAAGTGTTCGCCTTCTTGGTTAAAATCCTCATGGATAACGGCTTTGTTATATGCAGTTGCCGAAATCTGTTGTGCGTTAAGATTAAAGGTTGATAGGGTAAGTAATAAAAGTGTAGTTGAAATAAAATGTTTCATTGTTTGTTTTTTTCTAATTGTGGCAAATTTACAAATTATGCGTTTATCATCTCATATAAAAGGATAACTTTGCAAACATGAAAAAAATATATTTAATTTTATCTGTTTTTGCTATTGTTTTTACTGCTTGTGAAACTGATTTTGATGTGAATGCACAATGGGAAGAATCAACAGTAGTTTACGGATTGCTAGATGCAGGGAAGGAATTACAACAAATAAAGATTGGTAAAGCATTTTTGGGGCAGATGGATGCAATGCAAATGGCACAATATGCTGATTCAATTAATTTTGATAAGAATGAGTTAGCTGTAAAGGTGGTTAGAATTAATAATAATGGAAATACGGATACTATCACTTTAGATGAAGAGTTAATAAGCCGTGAAGAAGGTGATTTTCATGATTCTATTATGTTGTATACTTTTGAAAATAATGATTTTTTGAGTTCAAATTCTGAATATGAATTGGTAATTGAAAATAACCTTACTGGAAATAAAGTGAGTTCAATAACTAATATAATTTCTGGTTTTGAATTTGATAATGTTTTTAGAACAAAGAAAGCATTTCAGTTTGGGTTTTATAATAATGATGATTATAGTTCATCAACAATTACTTGGGATGATTCTAATGATAATGGGAAGATATATCAATTGGATTTAGTTATAAATTATTCGGATTCCAATATTATAAGTGGAGTTGTTTCAAGTGAACAATTAGTTTTCAGTCAGCCTTTAGTAGATGGTAAAGAGAAAAAGATGAGAATTGAAGGAGAAAGTTTCTTTAATTTTTTAAGATTAAATCTTGGAAAAGATAATGATAAAGTAAGGTATTTTAATAGTATTGACCTGGTAATGACAGTTGGGTCGGAGGATTTAGATACTTACATTAAGGTTAATAAACCAATTGATGGTATAGTTCAGGAGCGCCCACAGTTTACAAATATCAATAATGGAATTGGATTGTTTTCATCAAGATACACTAAAATAAGACAAGGATTCCCTCTTACTTCTTCAAGCATTGATTTCTTAAAATCAACTGATGGTTTGGATAGAAATTTCCAGTAATCTGACGCTCTGTCAGTAAAATAGTTTTAAATTTTATCTAGTAGTTTGTTTTTATGACAGTTTTGTCGTGTAATTTACTGTGGCATTGTAATTGCAATAATAACTCATCAGAAAACAAATTATTTAAATTTAAAACATAGTAAAATGAGTAAAATTATTGGAATCGATTTAGGAACAACAAATTCATGTGTTTCTGTGATGGAGGGGAATGAGCCTGTGGTTATCCCAAATGCTGAAGGAGCAAGAACAACTCCATCAATAGTTGCCTTTATTGAAGGTGGTGAAAGAAAAGTAGGGGATAGTGCAAAGCGTCAAGCGATTACTAATCCAACAAAAACTATTGCTTCTATAAAAAGATTTATGGGGGAGAGTTTCTCTGCAATGGCTAAGGAAATAAAGAATGTTTCTTATACAGTAGCAAAAGGAGATAACAATACACCAAGAGTTGATATTGATGGTAGGTTATATACACCACAAGAAATATCAGCAATGGTATTGCAAAAAATGAAGAAAACTGCTGAGGACTATTTAGGAACTACAGTTACTGAAGCAGTAGTTACTGTACCTGCTTACTTTAATGATGCGCAAAGACAAGCAACTAAAGAAGCTGGTGAAATTGCAGGACTTACAGTAAAAAGAATAATAAATGAGCCAACTGCTGCTGCCTTAGCTTACGGATTAGATAAAGCTGATGAAGACAAAACAATTGCTGTTTTTGATTTAGGAGGTGGTACTTTTGATATTTCTATCCTTGAGTTAGGAGATGGTGTATTTGAAGTAAAATCAACAAATGGTGATACACACTTAGGAGGTGATGATTTTGATCAAGTGATTATCGATTGGTTAGCTGAAGAATTCAAAAAAGAAGAAAGCATGGATTTAAGAGAAGATCCTATGGCTTTACAAAGATTAAAAGAAGCTGCTGAAAAAGCAAAAGTAGAACTTTCTTCATCTACTCAAACTGAAATTAATTTACCTTATGTTACTGCAACTGCATCTGGTCCTAAGCACCTTGTAAGAACATTAACAAGAGCACAATTTGAGCAATTGGCTGATAAATTAATTCAAGCTACAATTGTACCATGTAAAAACGCAATGAAGGATGCAAGCATGACAGCTTCTGATATTGATGAGGTTATTTTAGTTGGTGGTTCAACTCGTATTCCTGCTATACAAGATGTGGTTGAAAAATACTTTGGAAAATCGCCATCAAAAGGAGTAAACCCTGATGAAGTTGTTGCAGTTGGAGCAGCTATTCAAGGAGGTGTACTTACAGGAGAAGTTACTGATGTATTGTTATTAGATGTTACGCCACTTTCATTAGGAATTGAAACTATGGGAAGTGTAATGACAAAATTAATTGAGTCAAACACAACTATTCCTACAAAGAAATCAGAAGTATTTTCAACTGCTGCTGATAATCAACCTGCTGTTGATATTCATGTATTGCAAGGTGAACGCCCAATGGCAAATGATAATAAATCAATCGGTCGTTTCCAATTAGCAGATATTCCACCTGCACAAAGAGGAATTCCTCAAATTGAAGTAACTTTTGATATTGATGCAAACGGAATCTTAAATGTATCAGCAAAAGATAAAGCAACAGGAAAAGAGCAAAACATTAAAATTGAAGCTTCTTCAGGACTTTCAGATGAAGAGATTGAAAAAATGAAGCAAGAAGCTGAAGCAAATGCTGAAGCAGATAATAAAGCAAAAGAAACTGCTGATAAAATTAATGGAGCTGATGGAATGATTTTCCAAACTGAAAAGCAATTAAAAGAATTTGGTGAAAAATTATCAGATGATAAAAAAGCACCAATTGAAGAAGCTTTAGTTGAATTAAAAGTGGCACATGAAAGCAAAGATTTAGAAGCAATTGATGCTGCAATGGAAAAAATTAATACTGTTTGGACAGCTGCATCAGAAGAAATGTATAAAGCATCACAGGAAGAAGGAGCTGCAGCTGAAGCTGGGCAAGCAGAGCCTGCTACTGATGATGTAACAGATGTTGAGTTTGAAGAAGTAAAAGAGGAAGAATAAACAAAGTATCCATAATACTGAAAAGAGCCTTGCATTATTGTAGGGCTTTTTTTATATTTGCGCCATGATAAAACAACTCATTATTTTAATTCTATTTCCTTTTATAGCTGCATCTCAATCAGCATTTATATCAGGTGATGAAAGAATATGTGATAATGAGGGATTTGCAACTGTAAAAATTAATTTTTTAGGAAATCCACCTTTTACATTTGTTTATGCTATAAATGGCGTTAGCCAGCCTGTACGTACTACTCAAGATGCAATGTATTGCATAGAGACTAAAGAGAATGGAATTTATACTCTTACAAGCTTTAGTGATGCTTTTGGTCAAGGTGCTATAATTGGTAGTGCAATTGTAACTGTTGTTTCTGCTCCAACTGCTATTATTCATGTATCGAGCGATACATTATCTGTTTTATATCCTCAGCAAACTTTTGTGAGTCAGTCCTTGGGAAGTGTTATTGAACAAAAATGGAATTTTGGAGATAATACAGGAGATTTAATTGCTTATAATCCACATCATATTTTCCCAGTAGATGAGTTCGGTATAGGTTTATCTAATATATACGAAACAACATTGATTATTAAAGATGATATGGGATGTGGGGATACAGCTAAATATCAAATTTGGGTACGAGAAGAATATTATATGTATATTCCAAATGCTTTTACTCCTGATGAGGATTTAAGAAATGATAAATTTTGTATTGCTTATAATGCAATTCGTGAGAATGAATTTCTCTTTAAGGTTTATTCATCTGTTGGTGAATTAATTTTTCAGACTACAGAACCTACTACTTTAAGTTGTGAAAGAGATAATGGTTGGGATGGAAAGCATTATAAAACTCAAAATGATTTACCTTCAGATACTTATGTGTATGAAATTTATTATCAAGATTTTGAGGGTTGGAAACATACTAATTATGGGGCAATAACTTTAGTTAGGTAATCCTCTGATATGCATAAAAAGATTATCCAAATTAAAGGTTCGGCAGGAAAGCCAATTTTGATTGATGCTACTTTTATTGCCAATAAAAAAGCAAAGAAAGTAGTTGTTTTTTGTCATGGTTTTAAGGGTTTTAAGGATTGGGGGCCGTTTAATAAAATTGCAACTCGTTTTGCTGAACAGGATATTGTATTTGTAAAATTCAATTTTTCCTATAATGGAACAACTATTGATGATCCAAGTAATTTTGGAGACTTGAAAGCTTTTGGAAATAATAATTTTTGCAAAGAGCTAGATGATTTGGGTTTGGTGTTGGATTGGATAGAAAATTGCAAGGAGTTAAAAGGAGAAGTTGATTCTAGTAAAATTTCATTGTTTGGACACAGTAGAGGTGGTAGTATTGCTATGCTAAAAACAGCAGAAGATAGGAGAGTGGCTAAAATAATTGCTTGGGCATCACCCTCTAATTTTTTAGATAGATTGCCAAAGGGAGAGAAATTAGAAAAGTGGAGAGAGATGGATATTGCTTATATTTATAATGGTAGAACTAAACAAAATATGCCCATGTATTTTCAGTTTTATGAGAATTGCATAAGCAATGCTGAGCGTTTGAATATCCAAAATACTGTAGAAAAAATGAATATTCCTCATTTAGTAGTACATGGTAGTGAAGATCCTACTGTTCTACTTGCTGAGGCAAAGAATATAAAAAGTTGGAACACAAATACACAACTACATATTATTGACGGAGCTAATCATGTTTTGGGTGGTTTTCATCCTTATGATTTAGAGGAATTCCCTAATAATTTGCAAGAAGCAATTGATGTAACACTTGATTTTTTAAAAGGGTAGGCGAGCAGAAGGAGTTTCGCTTTGGTCAGAAAAATCCTTATCTAAATATTTATAGTATCCAGCAATTGCAATCATAGCAGCATTGTCCGTACAGTATTCAAACTTGGGAATATATAAGGAATGTCCTTTTGTTTTGGCGAGTTCAGTAAGCTGACTTCTTAGGTAGGAGTTAGCAGATACACCACCAGCAATTGCCAATTGTTTTATGCCTGTTTGTTTTATTGCTTTTTCTAGTTTTTTTAATAAAATACTAACAATACTATGCTGAATTGAAGCACATAAATCTTCCAGATTCTCTTCAATAAATTTAGGGTTCTTCTGCAGATTGTTCTGAATCTTATAAAGGATAGAAGTTTTAAGACCGCTAAAACTAAAATCTAGTTCCTTTATTTTTGGTTTTCCAAACTCAAAAGCATGAATATTTCCATTCTTAGCATGCTTATCAATGAGAGGTCCTCCAGGGTAGGGTAGCCCTAATATTTTTGCTGATTTGTCAAAAGCTTCTCCTGCAGCATCATCAATAGTTGTGCCTATTACCTTCATTTTATTAGGGCCATTAATTTGTACGATCTGAGTATGACCTCCTGAAACAGTAAGGCATAGAAAAGGAAATTCTGGCATAGCTTCACCTTCATCAATAAAGTGGGAGAGGATATGACCTTGCATATGGTTCACGGCTATAAGTGGGATGTTCATGCCCATAGCAAAGGATTTTGAAAACGAACTTCCAACTAAAAGTGAGCCTAAAAGTCCAGGACCTTTTGTGAAAGCAATGGCTGTAATATCTTCTTTTTTGATTTTTGCTTTTTTAATAGCAGCATCCACTACAGGAATAATGTTTTGTTGATGTGCTCTGGAAGCCAATTCTGGTACAACTCCACCATATTGGGCGTGTACTTCTTGGTTGGCTACTATGTTCGATAGTATTTTTTGTCCTTGTAAAACAGCAGCAGAAGTATCATCACAAGATGATTCTATTCCTAGTATTATAGGGGATTTACTCATCTAAGTTTTTAAATGAATGTCCCATTTTATCTCTTTTAGTTTTAAGGTAGGATTCATTGTGAATATTAGAATCAATTTCTATTGCGACACTTTCTACTATCTCAATACCATAACCCATTAATCCAACTCTTTTTTTAGGATTGTTGCTGAGGAGTCTAATTTTTGTAACCTCCATTGCTCTTAGTATTTGTGCTCCAACACCATAATCTCTATCATCAGCACTAAATCCTAGTTCTGTATTTGCCTCAACTGTATCTCTTCCTTTTTCTTGTAATTCGTAAGCCTTTAGTTTATTGAGTAATCCTATTCCTCTTCCTTCTTGGTTCATATAAACTAATACTCCTTTTCCTTCCGCTTCAATTTGTTGTAAGGCTGATTGTAGTTGAGGACCACAATCACATCTGCATGAGCCGAAAATATCTCCTGTTATACAAGATGAATGTACTCGCACTAATATTTCATCTTCTTTTTCCCATTCTCCTTTGTAGATGGCAAGGTGTAATTGTCCATTTGTAGTTTGCTGAAAGGCTTTCATCTTAAAGTCACCAAATTCAGTAGGAAGTTTTACTAAAGCCTCTTCTGTAATTAAGGATTCATTTTTTATTCTGTACTCAATTAAATCCTTGATAGTGATAAACTTTAAATCAAATTTTTCAGCAATTTTATGTAGTTCTGGCGTTCTGGCCATTGAGCCGTCTTCATTTAATATTTCAACAATAACTCCAGCTGGTTCTAATCCCGCAAGGCGCGCTAGATCAACAGCTGCTTCCGTATGTCCTGCTCTTCTTAATACACCTCCTTTTCTTGCTTTTAAAGGGAAAATATGTCCTGGTTTTCCTAATTCCTCAGGGTTAATGTTTCTATCAACAAGTGCTTTTACTGTTTTTGCTCTGTCAGAAGCAGAAATTCCAGTAGTACAACCATGTCCCATTAAGTCTACTGAAATGGTAAATGGTGTTTCATAGGCAGCAGTATTTTTTCCAATCATCAATTCCAATCCTAATTCTTCACACCTACTTTCAAGTAGAGGAGTGCAAATTAATCCTCTTCCGTGAGTTGCCATAAAATTAATCATCTCAGGAGTTGCCATTTCAGCAGCAGCTACAAAATCACCTTCATTTTCTCTATTTTCGTCATCAATAACAATAACTACTTTCCCTGCTTTAATGTCTTGAATTGCTTCTTCTATAGTGTTGAAACTCATAATCTAAATTTAGGCGGCAAAAATACTAAGATTTACTTTAGTTTTATCTTTTTAAGGAATGGATTAATTCTTTTTAATAATGAACTAAAATCAAATAACTGAGCATCATTTTTAGCTTTGTATATTAAGAAAAATGCAATTGGTGTAAATACGGTATTTGCTAGCCACATCCCTTCAAAAGCAGTCATGCTTAAATCCTTGGCTGATTTTTCGCCAACCATACTTAGTACATGGTAAATAAGAAAAAAGAATACTGAAACTAATACTGGTAAACCAAATCCTCCTTTTCGGATAATAGATCCTAGTGGTGCACCAATTAGAAATAATAGTAAGCAGGCTAGTGCTAAGCTAATTTTTCTGTGCCATTCAATATTGTGCTTGGTGATGATAATTTTACGGTATTCCAAATCATCTTTATTTGATTTTGAAATTGATTTTAGTGTTTGTAATTTATTGATTGCAATATCATATTGTTGCTTTCTTTTTGTCTTAGTAAATGGGCTGAAGGCAACTAGGCTATCCATTTCTGATTTAGAAGTATATTTGTTAGTTATATTCTTGGAAAATGTTTCTTTTCTTTCTGTATATTTCAAATGTAATGAGTCAATTGCAGTGGCAAGTTGCTGATTACTAAGCATGGCGTAATGCCCTTTGTATAGCTTTTCACTATTGTTTATTGTGCTAAAACTTGATAGGTCAAAACGAATCAAATCTTCTTTAAAATGGGTTGTTCGATAGGGATTGTCTTTTTTTCTCTTGTTCTCTGAAATATCAATATAAGAATGGCCATTGTATAGGATGAGCTCTAAAAATCTCTCATCTTTTGTTAATTGCATTATTCCGCTTTTAGCAATAATTACCTTATCATTTCCATTTTTTCCTGTATGATCGTAAATGATAATGTCATTTAGCATTTTTCCATCAGCATCTTTTTCGGATACTTTTATACTAAAACCTTCAATGTCTTTGTAAAATATTCCTTCTTTAATATTAAGAGCAGGTTTTTTCTTCTGAATATCATAAATCATACTTCCGTTTTTCAGATTTGCAATAGGCATTACATAATTAGAAAACAAAAAGGAAGAATAGCTTAAAATGATTACGAAAATAGTGAGAGGGAATAGAATTCTGATAAGTGAAATTCCTGATGCCTTTAAAGCAACAAGTTCATAGTTTTCACCTAGCTTACCAAAAACCATAACTGAGGCAAGTAGCATAGCAATAGGTAGTGCTACAGGAACAAAGCGTGCAGAAGCATAAAAAATAAGCTCGGCTATTTGAGTGAATTCCAATCCCTTTCCAACTAAATCATCAATATATTTCCATAGGAATTGCATTAATAATAAAAATATCGCAATAAAAAATGTTGCGATAAAAGGGGCTAAAAATGATTTTATTAGGAAAAGGTGTAACCGTTTCATAAAGGAGGTAAATTAAAATTATGAACCAATTGCTCTTTTAAGAGTAGTAATTTGTTTGTTCCAAAGTTCAGTTTGTTCTTCTTGGTCTTGTTTGTCTTCTGCAAAGTCCGTAATTATTAAAGAAACATCTGAAGTCATTTCGTCAATTTGGATTAAGAATTCAAAATAATCATCTTTTGTGTCATTATCTTCCCATTTAAAACGAATAAATTGATTGGTTTTAAGCTTTAATAATTTGGCTTCTTGATTGCTACCATCCCAATAAAAAGTAAATATTTTATTTTTTACAATTACATCATCTGCAAACCATTCTGCTAGTCCACTAGCGTTGGATAGGCGTTTGTACAATATATTCACGGATGAATTTATTGGAAACTCTAATGTATATTTTATTAGTTCTGACATAATATTGGTAGCAAAGATATGCTTATTTAAAGGAATATTATTTGGGAACAAAATTAAATTTTAAAAAATGTGTAAATTAGATTACAGAATTAGTGAAAATAATATATTTGCAACCGTTTTGGCGTGGTAGCTCAGTTGGTTAGAGCGCAGGATTCATAACCCTGAGGTCGGGAGTTCAAATCTCCCTCACGCTACTATATAAGAAAGCTCCTTTTTAGGGGTTTTTTTTATGCCAAAAAAAGGGGGTGGTAGAACATTGGTCTTTGTTTATCACTTCAGTTATAAAACATCTATAGGTGAAATGTGAATTTCCTCAATTTTATTTTGTATCTTATCAGATGTTTTTTAGCTTTTTAAAGTA
>Ga0233426_10004451_pt1 | contig 10533 bp, 9 predicted proteins | sample SI_118_April2016_6_FD_179875 | JGI IMG/M metagenome (GOLD analysis project Ga0233426, IMG submission 179875) | Seawater microbial communities from Saanich Inlet, British Columbia, Canada - SI_118_April2016_10_MG | ecosystem: Environmental > Aquatic > Marine > Inlet | place: Canada: British... | reverse complement strand
GTTTGGCTCTTTTCCAAAAAAGTTTTTAACAGTTTCAACAATTTTAGGCATTCTAGTCATTCCTCCAACGAGAACCACTTCATTGATTTCTGCTGCAGAGAATCCAGAGTCTTTTAGCGCGATTTTACATGGCTCTAAAGTTCTTTCTACAAGCTCAGATACTAAAGCTTCCAGTTTAGCTCGAGTGAACTTCAAGTTAACATGTTTGGGGCCAGTTTTATCAGCTGTGATAAATGGCAAATTAATTTCAGTTTGAGCGGCCGAAGACAACTCTATTTTTGCTTTTTCTGCAGCTTCTTTTAATCTTTGTAAAGCTAATTTATCATTTCTTAAATCTATTCCATTGTCTTTTTTAAATTCATCAATTAAATAATTTACAATAGCATCATCAAAATCTTCACCACCTAGAAAAGTATCTCCATTAGTAGATTTAACTTCAAAAACCCCATCACCAATTTCTAAGATTGATACATCAAAAGTTCCGCCACCTAAGTCATAAACTGCAATTTTTTGTCCATTTTTTTTATCAAAACCATAAGCTAAGGCTGCAGCCGTTGGTTCATTTATTATTCTTAAAACTTCTAAACCTGCAATTTTACCTGCATCCTTCGTTGCTTGTCTTTGAGCATCATTAAAATAGGCAGGAACTGTGATCACTGCTTTCGTTACTGCTTGTCCTAGATATTTTTCAGCTGTTTCTTTCATTTTTTGTAAAACAAAAGCTGAAATTTGTGAAGGAGAATATTTTTTTCCTTTACCTTCCATCCAAGCTTCATTGTTATCTGATTTAATTATTTTAAAAGGGACTTTTCCAATATCTTTTTTAACAGTTTCATCTTCAAAAGATCTACCTATTAATCTTTTAGATGCAAAAATTGTATCTTGTGCATTTGTAACCGCCTGCCTTTTAGCTGGTTGACCTACAAGCTTTTCTTCATTGTCTAGAAAAGCTACAACCGAAGGAGTTGTTCTAGCTCCTTCAGCATTTTCTAAAACTTTTGCCTGTGAGCCATCCATAATGGCAACACATGAATTAGTTGTTCCTAAATCTATTCCTATTACTTTACTCATAATTAAGTTCCTTTTTATTTGACACTCTTTATATGGGTGTTTTTTTTCCCTCTACAAGTCTATTTATCTTCTTTTTCTTCTTCTTTTTCCTCTTTTTTCTTAGTTTTTTTCTTTGATACAGATACCAAAGAGGGTCTAAGAAGCCTTTCTCCCATCATATAGCCAGCCTGTATTTCTTGAATTACGCTTCCTGCTTCAGCATTTTCATCTTCTATTTCTGACATAGCTTGATGAATGTTTGGGTCGAATTTTTTATTTTTTGTTTCAATTTTTGTTATTCTATTTTTTTCAAATATATTCGTTAAATCTTTCTCAATAATTGTTATGTTGGAAAGAAATTTATCAACATCTTTGTTTTCTTTAAATGTTTCATCATTTTTTATAGCCAGTTTAGCCCTTCCTAGATTGTCTAAAATTGCTAGACTTTCTTTAGCAAAATTGAAGGATCCAAATTCGAAAGCATCTTTAATTTCTTTTTCAAATCTTCTTCTTTGATTTTCAATTTCAGCCAAGGATCTCAGCAATTTATCTTCAGATTCAGCAAGTCTCTCTTCTATCGTTAGCTCTATCTTATCTTCAGCTTGAGGCTTATCATTTAAATTCTTATCTTTTTCAAGATTTTCAGTTTTTTTTTGGTTAATTTCGCTCATGATAATTGCTATATAGTAGCTAAAAATTAAATTACTAGATATTAATGAAAAAAATTTTAATAGGTACTCATAATACAGGTAAATTCAAAGAAATAAGCTTTTTATTATCAAAAAAAATAAAAAAAATTTCACCAAAAAATTTGAAAATTGGCAGCCCCAGAGAAACAGGAAAAAGCTTTTCTGCCAATGCTAAATTAAAAGCCAATTACTTTTCTAAATTTACTAATTTACCCGTAATAGCTGATGACTCAGGATTATGTATTTCATCTCTGGGAAATAAGCCTGGAATTTATTCTGCAAGATGGTCAAAAAAATATGGCAGCTTTACCAAGGCAATGAAATTTATTTTAAAAAAAATGAAAAATAAAAAAAATAGATCGGCAACTTTTGTGTGTAGTTTATCTTTTAAACATACTAATGAAAAAATTATTACAGTAGTGGGGAAAATTAAAGGAAAAATATCTCACAAAATTACAGGAACAAAAGGATTTGGTTATGATCCAATATTCATTCCGCAATCAAAATCTATTACATTTGGACAAATGAGCAAGATAAAAAAAATTAAGATTGATCATCGTTATATTGCTTTCAAAAAAATTAAAAAAAAAGTTAGAATTTTATAAATTTGTTTTTTTCTGCTTTGTATATATCCAGATCCTGTATTATCCTTTTGTTATCGAAGCTAAAGGTTCCTATTTTACCTTTAACCCTCCCTTTAAAAGAAAAATCATTAACCGAATTTATTTTGCCATTTTTTTTCCAAACATAATAAATTAATCCTATTGCATCGTAAGTTAAAATTGTAATTTCACTTGGAAAATTATTGAATATTTTAAAATAATTTTCTTTATATTTTTTAAATTCTTTATAGTTCACTGATGGATAATATAGGCTTTTAATAGTATTTTCATAAAATATACTTTCGTCAAACCATTGATTTAATGTGGTGAATAAAACTTTTTCCTGACTTACATCTGAAAACACCAAGGATGCTAAAACACTTTTTAAGCTATTGCCAAAATCAATTATAATTACAGAGTCAAAATTCACATCACCAAGAGTATATTTTTGTTCGAGCTTTTCTATTTCACGCTTTGATTGTTCATCGTCTTTATCTTCGAATATTTTTTTTCTTAATTCTAAATTTTTTTTTCTTTGTGAGTAATTAGTTAAAATTTCAATTTCACCAGTTAATACTTTTGGATCTGGATTGTATTTAAAAATTCTATAATTTTTAAGTTGTAATTTTTTTAATTTATTTTCAATTAATTTTGTATATTGATTATTAGGCAAAAGAATTACTGTTTTCTTTTTTTCATTTTTTTTAAGAAACCTCATTAAAGATGATATTTGCGATTCAAAACTTATGCCAATGCTTATAATATTATTTTGAAAATCAGGATTTATATTTGATGGAGAAATAAAAATTAGATCATTGAATCTTTTAACCTCATTAAAATCATTGTTATTTATTGGACCAATTATAATATTTGCACCTTCCGATCGTATTTCTTCAACAGCTCTTATTAATTTTTCTTTATTATTGGAACCAGAGTCTCTTGGTATTACAAACACTTTTTTATCGTTAATTTCGCTAAGCGCTAATTGCAATGAATAAAGAAGTGACTCACCAAGATCTTTGTACTCTCCACTAAAGGGAGCTAGCAAGCCGATTTTAAGAGTATTATTGTTTTCATCACTTAATAAATTAGAATTAAAAAAAATTAATATATAAGATATTATTGTTATAAATAAAGTTTTCATAAAATGAAATTATCTTCTAAAAACTTATATATTGTTTCAACACCTATTGGAAATCTTGATGATATAACTTTAAGAGCAATAGAAGTGTTAAAAAATTCAGACATAATTCTTTGTGAGGATACTAGACATTCATTAAAGTTATTAAATCACTTAAAAATTAAAAAAAAATTAATTTCTTACCACAAATTTAATGAAAGGCAGAAGCAAGAAAAGATTATAGAATATTTAAATGAAGGCAAAATTTTGTCTTTAATTTCTGATGCTGGAACTCCAGCTTTATCAGATCCTGGCAGATTATTGATTCAAGCATGTATTGATAAAAAAATATCAGTTATCCCAATTCCGGGAGTGTCATCTATCACTGCCGCAATGAGCATCTCTGGTTTTAAAGACCAGTTTCTTTTTTATGGATTTTTACCAAAAACTGAAAATGAGCTAGAAAAAACTCTTTTATCTATTAGTAAGTTGAGTTTTTCATTTGTTTTTTTTATTCCATCAAATAAAATTAACTTTTATATAAAAAATTTTAAAAAACATTTTTTAGGAAGAAAAATAATGATAGCTAAAGAAATTACAAAATTACATGAATATTTTTTTAGAGATGATATAGATAAAATCAATACTTTTAAAACTTTAACTAAAGGAGAGTTAACAGTCATTATTTCTGAAAAAAAATATCAAACTGATATTTTAGATGTAGACAAAATTGAAAAAAAAGCAAAAATATATTTAAAAAAATATAGTTTAAAAGATGTAGTGGAATTATTATTTGAGATAGAAAAAATAAACAAAAAAAAAATTTATCAAATTTGCTTAGATATAAAAAAAAATGAAAAAATTAATTAGTCTTTTTTTAATAGTGTTTCTTTATTCTTGTTCAAATACTCAAAAATTTGGTGCAGGCGTTGATATTAGTTATGACCCTAGGTCTATAGGAATGATTATTGACGACACAATTATGCAAAAAAAATTGAGTAATAAAATTTTTTTTAATTTTCCAACTCAAAAAAAATATTACATATTAGTATCATCGGAAGTAATTGACGGAAGAATATTTATTTCAGGCAAAGTAGATGACCCAGAAGATAAAATTAAAATTACAAAAATGGCATGGGAAACACAAGGTGTTAGGTCAGTAGAAAATGCGATTACCATAAAAGGCCAAACCAACTTTAAGAGTACAGCAAAAGATATATTAATCACTAGCCAATTAAGATCTGCTTTGATATTTAATAAGAATATTAAATCAAGAAATTATTCTTTAGAAACCGTTAATAAAAATATTTATATTTTTGGAATAGCAATTGACGAGGAAGAAAAAAAAGAAGTAATTAATGAGGCAAACAAAATTTTTGAAGTAGAAAGTGTTGTGCCGTCTATATATCTTATTAGTGAGTTAAGTCGAAATAAAAACTAGACAGTATAATCAATTATATCTGATGAGTAAGCTGCTATTGATGCTAAATTTAATATATCAGATGTACTTGATCTTAAGGGAGCAACTTCAATTGGAAGACCCAGTCCAATAAGAAGTGGTCCAATTAATTTTCCACCACCAAATACTTTCATTAACTTTGTTGAAATAGCAGCACTATGCAAGGCTGGCATAATTAATATATTGGCATTGCCTACAATTTTAGAAAATGGATATATTTCTTGATATATTGGATTCAATGCTACATCAGGCTGCATTTCACCATCAAAGTCAAAATCTACTTTTTCCTTTTTTAGCAAGTCAATAGCATCTCTAACATGTTTAGTATTTTTTGAAATTGGTTTACCAAATGTGGAATGAGATAAAAATGCTACTTTCGGATCAAACCCAAACAATCTAGAAACACGAACACAAGATTTAGAAACATTGACTAGTCTTTGAGGTGAAGGAAAATCTTGTACATTTGTGTCTGCTACTAAGATTGTTTTTCCTTTTGAAACTATCATAGTCATACCAAATATTTCCTCCCCAGTTCTTGGATCGACTACTTTTTTTAATTTTTCAATAGAAGCCGCGTAGTGTCTAATATTACCTGTAACCATCGCATCTGCATCTTTACAAGCAATCATCGAAGATCCCCAAGCAATACGATCATTTCTAACTAGACGATCTACATCCCTTTCTAATTGCCCATCTCTTTGTAATCTTTTGTAAAGATATTTTGTATACTTGCCTCTTTTTTCTTTATCTGTTGAGTTTACAATCTGAATTTTATAATTTTCGTCTAAGCCAATTTTTTTTAACTGTTCTCTAATTCTATTTTCAGCCCCAATTAATATTGGTATACCTAATTTATTTTTTCCAAATTCTATTGCCGCTTTAAGCATATTTTTATCTTCACCTTCTGCAAAAATAACTCTTTTTGGGTTTTTTCTTACTTTTGCGTTGATACCTTGCATTAAAGACATTGAGGGATCTAATCTATTTATTAACTCATCTTTATAATTTTCAAAATTATCAATTTTTTTTCTTGCCACACCACTTTTCATTGCGGCTTCCGCCACAGCTGATGGAATTACACTAATTAGTCTAGGATCAAATGTTGAAGGAATTATATATTCTTTTCCATATTTAGGTCTATCACCACCATAAGCAGCAACAACTTCATCAGGCACATCTTCTCTAGCTAATAATGCAATAGCTGTTGCAGCAGCAACCTTCATGTCCTCATTTATTTCTTTTGCTCTTACATCTAAGGCTCCTCTAAAAATATAAGGAAATCCTAATAGATTGTTCACCTGGTTTGGATAGTCAGATCTTCCAGTAGCAATAATTGCATCAGTTCTTACTTCGATAATGTCTTCAGGTTTTATTTCCGGATCTGGGTTGGCGCACGCAAAAATTATTGGATTTTTTGCCATGGACTTCACCATGTTCTTCGAAACTACATTTTTTGCTGATAAACCTAAAAAAACATCAGCCCCTTTTATTGCTTCTTCTAAAGATCGTAATTTTGTTTTTACAGCGTGGGCTGATTTAAATTGATCAATATTTTCTCTTCCTTTATAGATCACTCCTTTCCTATCGCACATTATAACGTTATCATTTTTTACCCCTGAACTCTTAAACAGATTTGTGCAAGCTATAGCTGATGCACCAGCACCATTAACAACTATTTTTACGTCCTCAATTTTTTTATTAGAAATATCCAATGCATTTATTAAGGCTGCAGTTGTAATTATCGCTGTACCATGTTGATCATCATGAAAAACAGGAATATCTAAAATCTCTTTAAGTTTTTGTTCAATAATAAAACAATCTGGAGCAGCAATATCTTCTAGATTAATACCACCAAATGTACCTCCTATATTTTTAATTGTATCAATTATAGAATCTGTATTATTGCTATTTACCTCAATATCAATCGAGTCTATGTCTGCAAACCTTTTAAATAGAACAGATTTTCCTTCCATCACAGGTTTTGAAGCAAGTGAACCAAGATTTCCAAGTCCTAAAATTGCGGAACCATTACTTATTACAGCTACTAAATTTCCTTTACTTGTATAATCGTAAGCGAGATCAGGATTTCTAGCTATTTCTTTAACTGGAGCTGCAACTCCAGGGGAGTATGCTAATGATAAATCTCTTTTAGTTGTTAAAGGTTTTGAGGAAATAATCTCAATTTTGCCTGACTTTCCTTTAATATGAAAATCAAGTGCTTCTTTATCAGAATAATGATCGATTTTAGATTTTTTTGTCATTTAAATTATGAGTATGTAATATAAATTATATTATTGCACTATTTATTTATAATTTGTGGCTTAATTTAGAAATTTTATGAACTTATTATCATCTACATATATTTTTAGTTTTTATACATTATTAAGTAGAATTTTGGGTTATTTGAGAGATATATTAATTGCAATATTTTTAGGTGCCTCAATATTCGCAGACGCTTTTTTTGTAGCCTTTAGAATTCCAAACACTTTTAGAAGATTATTCGCTGAAGGGACTTTTAATGCAGCATTTATTCCAAGTTATACCAATGAAAAGATTAATGGTAAAAATAAAGGTAAAAAATTTGCTGATGAGATTTTTAATTTATTAGTTCTAATACTTTTTTTAATTATTATATTAGTTGAAATATTTGCACCATATCTTGTTTATTTAATTGCACCAGGCTTTTTTGAAAACAGTGAGAAGTTTAATATTGCTGTAGAACTTACAAGAATAACTTTCCCCTTTCTATTATTTGTAAGTTTATCTTCCTTTTTTTCAGCTATTTTAAACTCTAATAATAAGTTTGCTGCAGCTGCTGCAGCTCCTATAATATTAAATATTATTCTAATAGTAAGTTTATTAATTTCTTACTTTGCTGATTTAAATTTTGCGAAACAACTATCTTATAGTGTCACTTTGTCAGGAATAATACAGTTATTATTTTTAATTTATTTTACAAAAAAATTTTATAGACCGTCTTTTGTATTTAAAGTTAAGGTAAGCGGTAAAGTAAATTTATTTTTTAAGAAACTTTTACCAAGCATTTTGTCTTCTGGTGTAACTCAAATAAATATTTTAGTTGGAACTATTATAGCCTCATTTCAAACAAGTGCAGTGTCGTATTTGTATTATGCCGATCGTATATATCAAATAAATTTAGCGATAGCGGGTATAGCCGTAGGAACAGTTTCATTGCCAATTTTATCGAAAGCTTTTAAACAAAAAAACATATCAAAAATTTCCAATATACAGAGTAGATCAATAGAGCTATCACTTTTACTGTCTATACCTGCTAGTTTGGGTTTAATATTAGCGTCAGAACAAATTGTTAGTGCATTATTTGGCTATGGTTCATTCACATTAAAAAATGTTGAAATGACAGCTTTGGCTTTAAAATTTTTTGGTTATGGAGTCCCAGCTTTTGCTCTTATAAAAATTTTATCTAATTTCTTTTTTGCAAGAAACAATACAATAACACCATTCTATATTTCTACTTTTATTGTTTTGCTAAATATTACCTTAAGCTTATCTTTTTTTAATAAATTAGGTTTTATTATTATTCCTATAGCAACATCAGTCTCTACATGGTTTGGTGTAATAATTTATACATATTTATTAAGTAAAAATAATTTTTTATTATTAAAAGATTATTTACTAAATAGTGTTGTTAAAATAGTCTTAATTGCAATTTTCATGTCATTTCTTTTAATATTTGCCTTAGATCAATATGCCAACTATTTAGAGTATAGTTACAAATATAAATCAGTTTATTTGTTACTAATTGTAGGTTTTGTTGCAAGTGTTTACTTGATATCATGTTATTTAACTGGATTATTAAAAAAAAAAAATTTTAAAACAATATAGATGAGTGATAAAAAATTAGTATTTTCTGGAGTCCAACCCACGGGCAATTTACATCTTGGTAATTACTTGGGTGCTTTAAAAAATTTTGTATCATTACAAAAAGAAATGGAATGTATTTATTGCGTTGTTGATTTACATGCCATAACAGTATTCCAGAATCCAATTGAACTAAAAAACAATATCTTAGAGACTGCTGCAAGTTTTTTAGCGACAGGTTTAGATCCATCTAAAAGTATTATTTTTAATCAATCTTCAGTTTCTGGTCATGCAGAGTTAGCTTGGATATTAAATTGTGTATCAAGATTAGGCTGGTTAAATAGAATGACACAATTCAAAGATAAAGCTGGATCAGATAAAGAAAAAGCTAGTGTTGGACTTTATATTTATCCAAATTTAATGGCAGCTGATATTTTGTTATACAAAGCTACACACGTCCCTGTAGGAGCAGACCAAAAACAGCATCTAGAATTATCCAGAGATATTGCTCAAAAGTTTAATAAAGATTTTAAATGTGATGGTTTTTTTCCTACACCAGAACCTTTAATACCTAAAAATATTTCAAGAGTAATGAGTCTCCGAGATGGCACCAAAAAAATGAGCAAATCCGAGGAGTCTGATTATTCAAGGATTAATCTAAAAGATAGCGCCGATGAAATTACAAAGAAAATTAAAAAAGCTAAATCAGACTCGGAATCTGTTCCTGATAATTTGAAATCTTTAGAAAGAAAACCAGAGGCATGCAATCTGTTAAATATTTATTCAGAAATAGCTAAGGTTGAGTTAGAAAAAGTTTTAAAAGAAATGGCGGGTAAAGAGTATTCCTACGTTAAAAAAAAATTAGTTGATGTCTTAGTGAGCGAAATATGTCCCGTGGGTAAAGAAATTAATAAATTAATGAATGATAAGTCTCATTTACTTGAGATATTAAAAAAAGGCAGTGAAAAAGCTAATATAAAAGCTGAGGAAAACCTTAAGAATATACGTGATAAAGTCGGATTGATATAATATACATTCTTTATGATCCATACAGAAGTAACACCAAATCCAGATTCTTTAAAATTTGTTTCAGAAAACACTATTTCTGAAGTTGGAACAGAGGAATTTCAAAAAAAAGATATCAATAAAATAAAAAATCTTTTTATAAAAGAGATATTAAATTTTAAAGGTGTAGAGCTTATTTTGTTGTCAAAAAATTTTTTATCAGTGAAAAAAACTAAAGAAGTATCTTGGAATGAACTAAAACCTGCCGTTATATCTCACTTAAATGACTATTTTGAAAACAATAAAGATCCTATTTTAAAAACTGTGTCAAAAGATAAGAAAAAACAACTAGATGGCGATGAGACAATTCAAAAAATAAAAGAAGTGCTAGACACCAAAATTAGACCAGCCGTTGCTAGAGATGGTGGAGATATAAAATTTAAATCTTTTGAAAATGGCGTCGTTAAAGTTGAGCTACAAGGTAGCTGTTCAGGTTGCCCTAGCTCTTTGATGACATTAAAGCAAGGCGTACAAAATCTTTTAAAACACTATGTTCAAGAAGTTAATTCTGTAGAGGCTAATTAAAATGAAAAAAAAATTAACATACAGAGATAAATTATTAGAGCTTGCTAATATTTATAATGTAAAAGAGATTCAAGAGTATATTAGAAGACGAAAGAATTTAACAACAGGACAAATTGAATTAATATTAAGGAAAAATAAGATAATAATACCTAAAGATTTTCAAACAAATTTTTATAAAGAAAA
>Ga0233426_10004448_pt1 | contig 10541 bp, 10 predicted proteins | sample SI_118_April2016_6_FD_179875 | JGI IMG/M metagenome (GOLD analysis project Ga0233426, IMG submission 179875) | Seawater microbial communities from Saanich Inlet, British Columbia, Canada - SI_118_April2016_10_MG | ecosystem: Environmental > Aquatic > Marine > Inlet | place: Canada: British... | reverse complement strand
TAGCGCTGAACAGCTGAACTCAAACTGAAGGGTTTTATCCTTACAGATAAATAACCAGATAGGGTGATTGCTCCACTATTTTCTATGCCAATGTCGTATAATGCCGAACATTTTACTCTTATTGTTATTGGGTTTTCATTTTCATGAATATTAAAAGCTATATGCAGCAAGTCGGTCAGCAAGCGCGTGCTGCCTCTCGGGCAATCGCTGCTGCGGATACTGGGATCAAAAATGATGCTTTGTTGGCTATTGCAGCTGCCTTAGATGCCAGCCGAAATGAGCTGCTTGCTGCTAACGCAGTGGATATGGCGCAAGGCGAGAAAGACGGTTTAGATAGTGCATTACTAGATCGTTTATCTATCGGTGATAAAGGCATTGATGGAATGATTGAAGGCCTAACGCAGGTGGCTGCTTTGCCTGATCCTTGTGGCGAAATTAGCGATATGAAGTATCGCCCAAGTGGTATTCAAGTGGGTAAAATGCGCGTGCCTCTGGGTGTTGTTGGTATTATTTATGAGTCTCGTCCGAACGTGACTGTAGACGCGGCAAGCCTGTGCCTAAAGTCAGGCAATGCGACGATTTTACGTGGCGGCAAAGAAGCACTACATTCCAACCAAGCTATTGCGCGTTGCATTCAGCAGGGGCTAGAGCAGGTGGGCCTGCCTGCGACAGTAGTGCAAGTGATAGAAACGATTGATCGCGAAGCGGTTGCAGAGCTTATTACCATGAGCGAATACGTGGATGTCATTATTCCTCGTGGTGGTCGTGGTTTGATCGAACGCATCGCTAATAATGCTACGGTATCGGTGATTAAGCATCTTGACGGTATTTGTCATGTTTATATCGATGATCAAGCGGATGAGGAGAAAGCGTTTAATATCGCGATTAACTCTAAAACGCATCGTTACGGTGTTTGTAATGCGATGGAAACCTTATTAATTGCAGAACCCATTGCGGCAACAATATTGCCCCGCTTGGCGGGTGCCTATCGTGATAAAGGGGTTGAGTTGCGCGGTTGTAAGCAAACCTGCGCATTAGCGGATGGCGTATTACCTGCAACAGAAAATGATTGGCAGACGGAGTATCTTGCACCTATTTTGTCGATTCGAATTGTCGATGATATGCAGGCGGCGATTGATCACATCGGTCAATATAGCTCAGGACATACCGAAGCGATTGTAACGGAAAATATCACACGTGCTCGTCAGTTTATGGCTTTAGTGGACTCTAGTGCCGTTATCGTTAATGCGTCGACACGCTTTGCCGATGGTTTCGAGTTCGGTTTGGGCGCAGAAATAGGTATCTCAACCGATAAGATTCATGTGCGGGGCCCTGTGGGTTTGGAAGGGCTGACATCGCAAAAATGGATTGTATTTGGCGATGGTCATATTCGTACATAATGTCTGTTTCAGAAGTGCTTGTCTCAAAAAAAATGGTTTCAAACGCAATGGTTTCAAGAGCAGTCGGTATTTTGGGTGGTACCTTTGATCCGGTGCATAACGGCCATATTCAAATTGCATTAGACGCTCTGGAGCTCTTAGGGTTAGATGAGGTGAGGCTAGTGCCTTGTCACCGGCCTCCGCACCGAGGTTGCCCAACGTTAACCAGCGAGCAACGAGTAGAGTTGTTGCGTTTAGCGGTAAAAGAGTATCCGCAGTTAAGCGTAGATACGCGAGAGCTACAAAGAGAGCAAGCCTCTTATACGGTAACGACGCTGGAAGATTTACGGCAGGAGTTGGGTGAAAATACCAGTATCGTATTTATATTGGGGGCAGATGCGTTTGCTCAGTTAGCGACATGGCATCAGTGGGAACGGCTACGTGACTTGGCGCACATTGTAGTAATGGCGCGCCCTAATAGTTCCTCGCCATCTCACCCTGTATTGCAGCAGTGGGTTGAGCAAGCGACAGTAAGGTTAAGTGCGACTACAGAAAATAGGAGCTTTTCTATCGAAGGTAAAGCCGCATTTAAGCAACAGTCATCAGGTGGCTTTGCGTTGTTGGAACGGCATTTGATGGATGTATCTGCAACGGCCATACGGGCACAGCTTGAGGGTGCTTGTCATTCAAATGCGGTTGCTCAGCTACCCAGTGCTGTTGCGGCGTATATTCAAGATCAGGGTTTGTATCGCCCCCGCTGAGGCTTGGGCGTTGGATAAAAACAGAAATACATATAAGTATGTCGTACTGCTAATTAGCAGAGGCAAATTTTTAAGAACGAATTAATTAACGAAGTAGGAATAGGAATGACTGATAATATAAGCCGCTTAGCGGTAGAAGCTTTAGATGATATGAAAGCGCAAGATATAGTGACGCTGGATGTGACCAGCTTAAGCGAGGTGATGGATGATTTGATTATTGCCACGGGCACATCAAATCGCCATGTAAAATCATTAGCGGCTAATGTAGTTGATGATTTGAAAAAGAAAGGCATAGAGCCCATCGGTGTTGAAGGTATGGATTCATCTGATTGGGTGTTAGTAGATTATGGATCTGCAGTTATTCATGTGATGTTGCCACAAACTCGTGAATTCTATGACCTTGAAAAACTATGGTCACCTTTAGAGCGTAAGACAAATTATGATGGCAGCATGCCGAAAAAGTAATACAGTTCCTTAGTAATTGACAGTAAGCAGGAAGGTGAATAAACATGCGAGTGCGTATTATCGCTGTCGGAACCAAAATGCCTTCGTGGGTACTGGAAGCGACTCAAGATTATTTGAAGCGTTTTCCTAGAGAGTGGGCAGTAGAGTTTGTTGAGATTGCTTTAGGGCATCGAGGCAAAGGACAGGACACCGCTAAGGCGATAGCCAAAGAAGGCGAAAGCATGTTGGCAGCAATAGATGATCGTGAACGAGTGGTGGCACTTGATGTCCAAGGCAAGTCATGGAATACCGAGCAGTTATCGCAACAAATGCAAAACTGGCAAATGGATGCTCGTAATGTTGCATTATTAGTCGGTGGCCCTGACGGTTTAGCGCCTGCCTGCTTGGTTAGAGCAGAGCAGCGTTGGTCGTTATCTGCGTTAACTTTACCTCACCCGTTAGTACGGGTGTTGTTAGCAGAGCAGTTGTACCGTGGATGGAGTATTCTTAAAAATCATCCATACCATAAATAAAAAGCATAAATAAATAGTACCAACACACACAAATCATTAAATGCGCTTAACCCACCCTAGGTAATCTTGTTCTTCAAACATTATGCATGAGTTAGAAAATTTCAAAGATCATCACCGTGAAGCGACCATTTTTAAAGGTCGTGTGTTGGTGACGATGTTACTTGTGCTTGCCATGTTATCTATATTACTCAGTCGGTATTACAGTCTGCAGGTAGTGGACTATGAAAATTACGCCACTCAATCTGATAATAACCGAATTCTTGTTCAGACCACACATCCTAAACGCGGTCTGATTTTTGATACCAATGGGGAGCTATTAGCGGATAATCGGCCCAGCTATGTTCTCTCGCTAACACCCGAAAATATTCCTGATATTACCCAAACTATTGATATTCTGAAAAACTTTGTCGACATTGGCGAAGACGATATTAATCGTTTTTACAAAGCGCTTGAAAGCGGCCGCCGACCCTATCAAGCAGTACCTTTACATCATCGCTTAACGGAGACCGAAATTGCGCGGATAGCGGTCAATGAATATCGTTTGCCGGGAGTGGAGGTGAACGCCCAGTTAGTACGTAGCTATCCGTTTCCTTTTTTGTTTGCGCATACTGTCGGTTACGTGGGTAAGATTAATGACCGAGAGTGGAATCGATTTAACGAAGAAGAGCAAGAGCGTTATAAAGGTTTGCCAACTATCGGTAAAATCGGTTTAGAAAAACACTATGAAAATGAACTGTTTGGTACGACAGGTTTTCAGCATGTTGAAATTAATGCGCGTATGCGAGTATTGCGGACGCTAGAGCGGCAGTCTCCTATACCGGGTAACGACTTGCACCTGTATTTAGATAAGCGATTACAAGAAACTGCATTTCAGGCTATGGACGGCCGCCGTGGTGCTGTTGTGGCTATCGATATCAAGACAGGGGGAATATTGGCGATGTTAAGTACGCCTACCTATGATAGTAATTTATTCGTTACCGGTATTAGCCATAAAAATTATAATGCATTAACTGGCAGTATCGACCTGCCTTTGTTTGATCGAGTTATTCAGGGGACTTATCCCCCTGCTTCAACCATTAAACCGGTTTTTGGCTTGGTTGGTTTAGACGCCAATGTCATTACCACACACCATCGCATTTTTGACCCCGGTTATTACAAGCTCGAAAACGATGATCGACTATATCGAGACTGGAAGCGTACAGGTCATGGTTGGGTGAATGTACATAAGGCCATCGTGCAGTCATCGGATACCTTTTTTTACGACATGGCATTTCGTACGGGGATTGATACCTTGCATCGCTACGGAGCAATGTTTGGTTTGGGAAGTCGGACGAATATAGATTTACCTAATGAGCGTAAAGGGTTGTGGCCATCGAGAGAGTGGAAAAAAGCGACAAAAGGTATCCCGTGGTTTCCAGGAGATACGGTTAACGTTGGTATTGGTCAGGGTGATACAGCAGCCACACCTTTGCAAATGGCTGTAATGACCGCCACGCTAGCAAATAGAGGCGAGCGCCTAAAGCCTAGCTTAGTGAAAGCTATGAATGATGTGCCTATTGCCCCCGTGATTGTTTCTCGTATGGACGATGTCAGTGATCAGCACTGGGATGCTATCCATGAAGCTATGTATGATGTGGTTCATGCCTCTAACGGTACTGCACGCCGTATTAACCGTGATCTCTTATATAAGATCGCAGGTAAAACGGGTACTGCTCAAGTAGTCAGTATTAAGCAGGGTGAGAAGTATGATGCCGAGGCGTTAAAAGAAAGGCATCGAGATCATGCCTTATTTGTCGGGTTTGCACCTTATGAAAATCCAGAGATTGCCGTAGCTATTATCGTTGAAAACGGAGGTTCGGGGTCGTCAACTGCGGCTCCGGTTGCGCGTAAATTATTCGATGCACACTTATTAGGTAAATATTTACTCGATGAGCAAGAGCGGGTTACCGCTACTAATGGAGTGCAGCCGTAATGTCTTCAGTTCGACAGCAAGATTTTTTACGACGTATGCCCGGTGCAAGTAATGACTTGCGTCAGCGGCGCAGTGTTTGGCATGCTATTCACGTAGATCCTCTATTATTGGTATTGTTGATCATCCTAACCCTTAGCGGTTTGTGGGTGTTATATAGCGCAAGCGAGGGGAGTTTGCGAATGGTACAGCGCCAGGCGACCTTTTTTGGCTTGGCATATATTGCGATGTTTGCCGTCGCTCAGGTGCGTTTATCTCTAGTGGCCCGCTGGGCTCCCGTTTTCTATGTAGGTGGCGTTTGCTTATTAATCGCCGTGCTATTTTTTGGTGTAGGCGCAAAGGGCGCTCAGCGATGGTTGAGTGTAGGCGGTTTTCGTTTTCAGCCGTCAGAGATAATGAAGTTAGCGATGCCGATCGCAATCGCCGCCTATTTGGCCAGTAAGACCTTGCCGCCAAAATTCAAACATGTATTTTGGTCCTTAGTGTTAGTTGCAATCCCGACGGTATTAATTATTCAGCAACCTGATCTTGGTACCTCTATTTTAGTTGCCGCATCCGGTGTTATTGTGCTGTTTTATTCCGGTTTAAGTTGGCGCTATATTGTTACCGCCTTTACTTTGCTGGGCGCAAGTATTTGGCCTATGTGGGAATATGTTTTACGTGACTATCAACGGCAGCGAGTGTTAACCTTATTTAATCCCGAATCAGACCCGCAAGGAGCTGGATGGAACATTATCCAATCTAAAACAGCCATTGGTTCTGGCGGCATGTCAGGCAAGGGTTGGTTGGACGGTACACAATCGCACCTCAACTTTTTACCAGAAAGCCATACGGATTTTATTATTGCGGTATTGGCAGAAGAGTTTGGTTTTATTGGTGTATTATTGTTGTTGGCATTGTATTTATTGATTGTCGCAAGAGGGTTTATTATTGCGGCTAATGCACAGGATAGTTTTAGGCGCCTGCTGGCAGGTAGTATTACACTGACTTTTTTCATCTATGTTTTTGTTAATGTCGGTATGGTCGGTGGACTGTTACCGGTAGTGGGGGTGCCCTTGCCATTGGTGAGTTTAGGTGGAACATCGTTGGTGACATTGATGCTAGGGTTTGGTTTGTTGATGGCGATTAGTACAGAGCAACGTCTGGTGGTCAATAAATAATCGTGTGTTATGTTTGTGAACATAACTCGTGTAAATATAGTTTGTATAGAAAAAGTGGTTCGTTTAAAAATAGAGGAAGCAGTATGAAAGTAGCAGTGAAAATGATGTTAGCCGTTGGCTTTGCTTTATTGTCGGTGAATGCTATTGCCAGTGGCTCACAGGGCAGCTCACAGGACTATGTGGGGCGAGCGGATGTAGATACCTTTATTGATGAAATGGTAAACGATCACCAGTTTTCTCGTGAAGACATGCAAGGATGGTTTTCTCAGGCCGTCAAAAAACAGAATATTTTGGAGGCAATTGCCCGCCCCGCTGAAAAAACGCATACGTGGGCGAGCTATCAAGATATATTTCTAACCTCTTCGCGCCTTAGTAAAGGCGTTGATTTCTGGATAGAGAACGAAGAAACTCTTGCCAGAGCTGAGGCAGAATTTGGCGTTCCAGCTTCAGTGATCGTAGCGATTATTGGTGTTGAAACTCGTTATGGTGGCAATAAAGGCAGCTTTCGGGTCATTGATGCATTAAGTACCTTAGGTTTTGACTATCCACCACGCTCATCTTTTTTTCGTAAAGAGCTAAAAGAATTTTTCTTGCTGGCGCGGGAACAAAAACAAGACCCTATGACACTGATCGGCTCTTATGCCGGGGCAATGGGGTACGGGCAATTCATCCCTTCTAGTTATCGTGCTTATGCCATTGATTACACTAATGATGAATTTGCTGATATTTGGAACAATGCCACAGATGCAATAGGCAGTGTGGCGAACTACTTTAAACGTCATGGCTGGGAGAAGGGAGAGCCGGTTATAGTACGCACACGTATTAGTGATGGTTATGACGAAAGTATCTTAAATGATTCGCTAAAGCCTAAGCACACAGTGAATAGCCTGGCTGAGAAAGGCTATACCCCCATTGAACCATTAGCCGAACAAAAAGCAAATGCGATTCGTTTAGAAGGCAAGAAGGGAACTGAGTTCTGGATAGGGCTAAATAATTATTATGTCATTACCCGTTATAACCACAGTCGTTTGTATGCGATGTCGGTATGGCAATTAAGCCAACAAATTGCAGAAGCCAAACAGCAACGTTAACTTTACAGTCGGCAGTAGGTTTTACTTATGAAACAAGTACTCTTCATCGCATCGCTGGTGTCGGTCTTATCGGCTTGTACAACGGTATCCGATCTGATCCCTACCTCTATTAGTTCTAGCGATAGTGGTGATAGTGCGCCACAAGAAAGCAAAGATGTCTCACAAATTGCGGATGCTCAGCCTAAGCCGGTAGTCCGTACTCGTGCGGGTAATAAGTCACCCTATACCGTGTTAGGTAAAACCTATACATTATTACCCAGTAGTGAGGGCTACCAAGAACGAGGTAAGGCGTCTTGGTATGGTACTAAATTTCATGGCCGACGCACCGCCAATGGCGAAGTATATGATATGTGGGCTATGACAGCGGCACATAAGACCTTGCCAATCCCTAGTTATGTCCGAGTCACAAATGAGGCAAATGGCCGTAGCGTGGTGGTCTTAGTGAATGATCGCGGCCCATTTCATAGCCAGCGCATCATCGACTTAAGTTATGCTGCTGCGTTGAAATTAGATTTTGCAGATTTGGGTGTGGCGGATGTAGAAGTCGTTGATATAACACCGTCGGGACAATCAGCTATTGTGCCTCAAGTGGAACAAACTGTTGTCGTGCCAAATGTGCCTACACCTGTGGTAATAAAGGCCCCGGCTAAAATTACACCTAAGGCGCCAATCAGTAGTCATCAGTCAACTCCAATTTACCTTCAGGCAGCCGCATTTAAATCGCTTGAAAACGCACAAAAACTTCAGAAAAAATTGCAAACGGCATCCACGTCTCCGGTTATTGTTGTGCCAAGCAGTGATCGCCAATGGCATCGCGTTAGAGTGGGGCCTTTAGTGGGAGTGCAAAAGGTATCCGAAGCAAGGCAAGTGTTATCTGAGCACGGCATCAAAAAACCTCAGGTGGTTAAAATACCGTAACGGAGTCTAATCGCCGGTATTTTTTGTCATTTATGTTAGAATGACGGCCCCCAATTTCTTTCAATTTACTGACTATGGTATCCAATAAGAGCCTTTTATGACTTTTTTACTACGTTCCATTTTATTCGTCCTTAGCTGTAGCGTTGTCATGCTAGCCCATGCGAGACCCGTGATTATACCGGCTCCCCCTCAGCTGGCAGCGACAGCATATTTTTTGATGGATACGAATACGGGTCGTGTATTGGTAGAAAAGAATGCAGATATGCAGTTACCTCCTGCCAGCATGACCAAAATGATGACAAGCTATATCGTGTCGTCAGAAATTGAACGCGGTTCAATTAATCCCGATGATTTAGTCACTATTAGCGTGAAAGCGTGGAAAAAGGGTGGCTCTAAAATGTTTGTTCGCGAGGGCACACGGGTATCGGTAAAAGACTTATTGCGAGGCGTAATTATTCAGTCCGGTAATGATGCTAGCATCGCCTTAGCTGAGCATATTGCTGGCAGCGAAGCAGCTTTCGCCGATATTATGAACCAACAAGCCGCATTGTTAGGTATGACAAATACCGTCTTTAAAAATGCGACAGGCTGGCCAGCCGAAGGGCATATTAGCAGCGTACACGACTTGGCTATCCTAGGGCGTGCATTAATCAAAGATTTCCCAGAGCATTATAAGCTGTACTCGGAAAAATACTTTACGTATAACGGTATTAATCAGCCTAACCGCAATAAGTTGTTGTTCACTGATAAAAGCGTAGACGGTATTAAAACTGGGCACACCGAAGAGGCAGGTTTTGGTCTAACGGCATCTTCTGAGCGAGACGGCATGCGATTAGTATCGGTGGTGACGGGTACACGTTCAGAGTCTGCGCGTGCTGCAGAATCACAAAAGCTATTGTCTTACGGTTTCCGTTATTACTACACACACAAGCTTTACAGTAAAGGCGATGTGGTTAACACCGCTGTAGTATGGAAAGGGCAGCAAGAAGAAATTAAAATCGGCTTAACGAACGATATTTATTTAACAGTACCTCGTGGCAGCGAAAATGATTTGCAGGCAACCGTTCATATCGATGAAGTCATTCAAGCACCGATAGCGCAAGGACAAGAGCTAGGAAATATCGTTGTTGTGCTAGATGACGAAGAATTACTTAATGTACCTGTGATCGCCTTAGCTTCTATCGAAGAAGCTGGTATGTTTTCTCGTATGTTAGATAGCATACAATTGTTTTTTGGTGGCTTTTTTAGCACTAAATAAACGATTGGTCAGCCTGTAAATAGATAACGGTTTTTAATGATGGCAGATAAAGTAAACGATCAATCAGCAGCTCCGCCCGTGATTGAATTTCCTTGTCACGACTACCCTGTAAAAATTATGGGTGAAGCCAGTGATACCTTTCTAGAGTTTGTTTTAGCGACTACCGAGGTGTACGCCCCTAACTTTGATCGTAATAAAGTGGCATTAAAGCAAAGTAGCAAAGCGAAATTCAGCTCGGTTACCGTATTTATAACGGCAACGGGTGCTGAGCAGCTAGAAGAATATCATCAGGCGTTAAAAGCAAATAAAGCAGTTAAGATTGTTTTATAAGCATGAAGCATTTTTTGTTTTTGCAGCGTTGAACGCGAATGAATGACTCCCCCAAATCGCTAAAAGTTCGCTACCTTGGTATCCAGCCTTACGAGCCCATCTGGCAGTCGATGTCAGAATTCACTAATACTCGTGACGATAGTACTATTGATGAGTTGTGGGTGGTCGAGCACGAGCCAGTGTTTACTCAAGGGCAGGCAGGTAAGCCCGAGCATATTCTACAGCACACCGATATTCCCATAGTAAAGTCTGATCGCGGTGGGCAAGTCACCTACCATGGCCCTGGCCAGTTAATACTGTACCCTTTGATTAACCTTCGCCTGCGCCAGTTGGGTGTGCGTGATATGGTGACCTTGCTGGAAAACCTAGTGATCCAGTGGCTAGCGAGTTATCGTATTGAGTCTTATGCTAAGGCCGATGCGCCGGGTGTTTACGTTAAGCTAAATGGAAACGATGCCAAGATAGCCTCTTTGGGATTACGTATCCGCAGAGGGTGTAGCTTTCATGGTGTGGGTATCAATATTGATATGGACTTAACGCCTTTCAATTATATTAACCCTTGTGGTTACGAAGGCTTAGCGATGACCCAATTAAGCGCAATAATGCCAACGTCCTTTCCCGATAAAAATCGGCTGCAGGAATCGTTAGTGGCATTATTCGCACAGCAGCTGTCTGTATCAGATATCCACTATTCTAGT
>Ga0233426_10004447_pt1 | contig 10542 bp, 9 predicted proteins | sample SI_118_April2016_6_FD_179875 | JGI IMG/M metagenome (GOLD analysis project Ga0233426, IMG submission 179875) | Seawater microbial communities from Saanich Inlet, British Columbia, Canada - SI_118_April2016_10_MG | ecosystem: Environmental > Aquatic > Marine > Inlet | place: Canada: British... | reverse complement strand
TAAGAGTAAAACATAATAATATATCACTATTAGACTGAGAACTAGCCAGTTGAGAATATATGACAATTGATCAAATTGAAGAGCTCATATCTTCTGGAGAATGTGATCTAGAATCTTGGTCAAAAATACTTTTCCCTTCATTGAAAAAAGCATTACTAAGATAAGAAAAAAAAGCTGATTTATCAGCTTTTTTTTGTTATCTTAAATTTTTAGCTATACTACAGAAAAATTATTAATCATCAGAAAAATGAAGAACTACCTTATAAAATTCTTTGAACCAGCATTTGCAGAGAAAAAAATTGCTATAAAAGCAATGATCCCAGCAGTGATTTCTAGTACTATAGGAATTATATCAGTATATTTACTAAAAGAAATTACCAATAAAATATGAGAATGATGGAACAATTCAATAAATATATTATTAATTATATTTATTATTTCTGTTTTGTTTTTTTATATATCTATAGTTATTACAAAAAACTGGACACATGTAACTATATGGCCAAAATTTAGAAATGTTTTATACAAAAAATATATTAATAAATATATTTTTTTAGATAATAATGAATCAGAGAAAATAGGAACAGGGAAAATGATAGCAATGATTGATAAATGAATTCCATCATGGGTAAATTTATTAGAAATTTCACTTGTAGAAGTTTTATCTAATTCATTATTTATTATATTCTCATTTATATTTATATGATTTATTAATATATATTATTTATGAATTATATTATCATTATTTATATTTGTGTTTATTCTCACAGTATTTTTACAATCAAAAGCAAAACCATATAGAACATTAAGAAGAGATTCAAATATATGAATTACTAAGAAATTCATTAATATATTGATGTCAAAATTTGAAGTATTACAAAATGGGAAGATTGGGAAAGAAACAGAATATATATCGGAAGCATTAGATTATAATGTATATCTAAATTGAAAAATTATGAGCTATAATATAGCTTGAGATATATTAATGAAAATATTAATTGATGGGAGTAAAATAGGGATTATTATAATGTTTTGAATTTGATTTTGAACAAATGTAATTAATTTTTGAGAATTTGTATCATTAATGTCTATTATTTATATTTTAGACCAGATTTTCACTAAATCTATTAATACTTATGTAGATTTCACAAAAATAATAGTTGATGTTGAAAAACTTTGGGATTTCTTCGACAACGCACCACAAATACAATGATACGAAACTTGAGAAAATTTTAGTCATAAAAAAGGTGAAATAAATATTCAAAAATTAAATTTCTGATATATTGAAAGTAAAAAAATATTCACTGATTTTTCTTTAAAAATATCTTGAGAAAAAGTATTAGCACTAGTAGGGGATTCAGGTTCTTGAAAATCAACACTGGCTAAAATGATAGCAGGGTATATGAGACCAAATACTTGAGAAATTATCGTAGATAATCAAAAAATTTCAGAAGTTTCGCTAAAAAGTTATTATAAAGATATCTGATATTTAACACAAGATCCAAGTGTATTTGACGGAAGTATTTTAGAAAATCTCACATATGCATTAGATGAAAAAGTAGATGAAAATAGATTAAAAGAAATAATTATTCAAGCTAAATGTGAATTTATATATGATTTACCAAATGGTTTAGAAACTCAAATATGAGAACGTTGAGTGAAACTGTCATGAGGACAAAAACAAAGATTAGCAATTGCTAAAATATTCTTGAAAGATCCAAAAATAATAATTTTGGATGAACCAACATCAGCACTAGATAGTTTTTCAGAAGAACAAATAACAAAAGCAATGAAAAATCTTTTCAAAGATAGGACAGTAATAGTTATTGCTCATAGATTACAAACAGTTAAACATGCTGATAGAATATTAGTTCTAGAAGACGGAAAAATCGTAGAAGATGGTAATCACGAACAACTCGTAAAAAAAGATTGAAAATATGCAAAAATGTTAGAATTGCAGAGTGGGTTTTAAATAAAAAAATACAGAATTATAATTTTGTATTTTTTTGTTATTTAAGCCAAAATATGATATTATAAATAATAATATAACTAAAGCTAAATTATCTATGTTTGAATATATAAATATCATCGTAAGTATAGTGATATTTCTTGCAACATTTTGGGTAATGATTACTGAAAAAGCACATAGAGCTGTAATCGCTTTTTTTGGTGCTGTAATTATGGCTATAGTTTGAAACGGATTAGGTTTTTATAGTTCTGAAGCAATTTTAAATTCTATTGATTTTAATACTATATTATTATTATTTGGAATGATGTTAATTGTAGCAGAGTTAGAAAAAACATGATTTTTTCAATACTTAGCAATCAAAACTGCAAAAAAAACATGATGAAATCTCTGGTATTTAATTGTCTATTTATGAGCACTTACATCTGGTTTATCTATGTTTTTAGATAATGTAACCACTATTATATTAGTTGTTCCTGTTACTCTTATTATAACAAAACTATTAAAACTCAATCCTGTGCCTATTTTAATGGCAGTTGCAATGCTTTCTAATATTGGGTGAGTAGCAACTCTGATTTGAGATCCACCAAATATTATTATTTGATCAGCTGCTGGATATGGATTTAATACATTTATTATTCATTCACTTCCTGTTGTATTTGTAGTCTGGATTATAGTATTAGGATTCTTTAGATATTATTATAGAGAGGAATTTACTCATCCTCAAAAAGGTTTGAAAGCTCTCATGAGAATGGATGAAAAAAAATGTATTCAAAATAGCATTATTTTGAAAAAAACATTAATAATATTAACAGCTGTTATAATATTATTTTTCTTACATGAAATTATACATATGTCAGCTTCTGCTGTTGCGTTATTATGAGCTGCAAGTTTAGTATTATGGGTTTCACCACATAAAGATCCAAAATCAATTTTTAAAAAAGTTGAGCTATCAGTACTAGTATTCTTTGTGTCTTTATTTGTATTAGTGGGTTGAATAGAACAAGCTTGAGTATTAAATCTAGCTGTTGATGCTATGTGAGAATTAGCTCAATCAAATATGTTACTGACTGCTATATATGTATTATGGGGATCAGCTTTACTATCAGCACTCATATGAAATATCCCAATGGCTGTTGCTCTGATTCCAGTTATAGCTATGCTACAATCTAAATGAATTTATTGAGTAGATATGTTATGGTGGGCTCTTGTATTTTGAGTATGATTCGGATGTAACATAACCCCAATTTGATCAGCTGCTTGATTAATAGTATATGGAAAAGCAGAATCAAATAAGACACCTATATCATTGAAACAATGGCTGAAAGTATGAATACCTTCAACATTCTTTGCTTTATCTATAGCTAGTTTAGCATTAATGTTATTTGAAGATTTCTTCATGATTTAAAAAAAATAAAAAGCTTCCATAATTATGGAAGCTTTTTTATTTAGAATTTTTATTTATATTTTTTACTAGGGTATTTATATCTGATTTTGCTAATGGTATAGCAAAACTAACACCTATTTTATAGTCGAGAATGTAAGTATTAATTCACATCACATCTCAATTTAAATTTACAAGTGGACCTCAACTATTTCCAGGATTAATACTAGCATCAGTTTGTATTAATCAAGTAAGTTTTTCATTTCAGTTTTCTATATCTCTATTAATTCAACTTATTATACCAAGTGATATAGAGTTATTTAATTCTGAAAATACATTCCCACTAGCAATTGCAAATTGACCTATTTTTATATCTGATTGAGATCACGTATAATTACTAATAAAATTCAATGGAATAAATTGTTTATCGGTATCAATACTTAGAATAGCTAAATCTTTTGATGAGTCTTTGAATAATACTTGAGCTATGAGTTCTTCTCAGTTATTGAGTATCACAGTGTATTGAGCATCAGGGTCACTCACAACATGCTTATTGGTTAAAATAAGTCAGTCTTTTGTAATAAAAAATCATGTTCAACCTCAAATTTTTCTGTTTAAATTTTCTACTGGTTGATAAAAAAAGTTATAAGGGTCATTTTTATATATAGTTAGTTCTTTAGTTGTGACTATATTTACAATTGATGGAGAAATAATATCTACTATATCTGTAATTTCATTTTCCAATTGAGATATAGAAATATTATCGTTAACAATATTTTGAATATTCTGTACTTCTCAATTATTTAGATAATGAGAAGAAAAATAACTCCCAAAATATCCAGATAATAATGAAAAAAATATCATTCCTATGAAAATAATTTTTGTATTCATAAATATTTTTTTATAAATTATAAAGCATTAATTTGATTATATAAGTTTAGAATATATTACAATTTAAAATATTAAGAATTTTATTATTGACAATACATAAATAATAGCTACTATTTATATAGAAATATATTACTGAGGAGAAATATATGGATTTCGGATTTTGGGCAGGATTACTAATTCTTATAGGAGTATGTTTATGTCCAATACTAACGGTTTCAATATTATTATTTATGTCTGGTAATACTTTATTGGGAGTATTAACGTTGATAATATTTATTATAGATGCAAGTGACTAATGTTTTTAGTTTAATTACATTTATTTACAATAACTTTTTACACAATATGTGTAGAGAGTTTTTTTAATGCATATATTGACAATTTACATAATTTAACTATTATTCTTTTTAAGAATAAAAAAATATTTAATATTATTATATAAATTATTAACTATGTTAGATAAATTTTGGTGATGGCATAAATGAAATAAGAAAAAAAATCAAGAATTTCAACAAGAAGATCAGTTACTTGAAATGAAAAAAGAATTACTTACTGAATATGATAACTGAGATATCGATAAAGACGAATATAATAGAAAAATTGATAGATTAGAATTAAACTATGAACAATCAAAATTACATGCTCAAAAATCAACAAAATGAGAGGTAGTATTAGATGCGACAGTTACTACTGTCTCAAAATTAGTTAGTTGAATTTTTAAAATGTCATGAGTAGGGAATAATAAAAATAAGTAAAAAAAAATATAATTTTTTTGTAGATTTTTATGTAAAGTGAAATACCATATATATTATATACATAGAAATAAAATTACAGTCAGAGTTAAATCAAATTTAGAATTTTAATAATATGGTTAAATAAAATATATTGATAATAAGTTAAAACAGTATATAGTTAATTATGACTATTTATATAAAATAGTCATAATTAATATAAAAACAAAACGAAAAGGTGAATATTTATGACAAATCTAACTGCAGTGACAATAGATGGTAAAGATATTAGTGAAACGAGTGATATTAAAGTTATCTATTCAAAAACATTATTATCTGAAGATGAATATAGGAAATTACAAGAAAAATTAGGAGTATTTTTTTTAGATTTCTATTTAGGGCTCGTAAGCAGTAAATTTATTGATACGAAAGAATTTGCAGAAGACGTAGCGATATATCCTTTAGAAAAAATAAATGAGGGTATATCACTAAGTGTTCTTGATAGTATTGGATTCTTACAAGAGGATGATAAGACTTATAGTGAGAATCAGTATACATTATATTCTAGTAATCTATCAACTAAGTATAAGTTATCTTATGAAAAAATATCTAATAATCCTTTAGAATATTTACATGAAATATTATCAAGTCTAAATACTGCTTGTAAAGAATGTAAATTCAAAAGTTCTTATTTTGAAATTGAGGAGTACACTAAAAATGGTGTAAAAGTAAAATTACAAAAACTAGGATTTCGCAGGATGTTTAATATTGATTATATGTGTTGCGATAATGAACAACTTATATTTAATATTTCTCTCACAGTAAATAACTTAGAAAATAAAGTGAAATATTGGTTGAGATTTCATGATTCAGATAAATACTATCATGTTATCTTTAATTACCAAGCTTCGCAATCTAGGGATCAATTCATTGATCAGTATCCATATCTAATATTTATATTAGACTTAATAAATCAATGAATAACTATAAAAAGCACCGATCGAGGTGCTTTTTAATTTGAATAAATTATTTTGACTTATTGATTATAAATACCATAATAACTATAAATAATATATAAATTTATAGTTATGAAAGAAAATAATGAATCAAATAAAGTCTTACTAGAATCTTTTAATGAATTATGAATTAATTATAATAATTGAGAAAAAGCACTCTTAGATATTACAAATGGAAATCAAACAATAGATAAAAAGAGAAATGAAGTAAAACTATATTTTGAGTATTTAATGAAAAATAGTGGTAAAACGGAAGATGATATTAAAGAAGTTTTAGATGTTCAAAATAAAGGGAGAGAAGAAATTATTACTGCTTTGTATTATATAGCAGAAGTATTTATTTTAGATAAAATTAGTTTAAATATTTGGGAAGATTATTTATCGAGAGAGGCAGAAAGTATTAAAATTACAAATTTAAATACTTGAGAATATATTACATTAATCAATATATTTGACGAAAATTATAAACAATTAGATACTTTGCATTCAATGTTTATGAATGCAGAAGACGCAAAATTTTGAGTAAGTACTTTAAATGATAATGGAATAAATCAAGATGTAACTTATTTAATGTGACCAAATAGAACTTTAAATTAATATAAAAAATAAAGAACTCGTTACACCATAAGTGTAACGAGTTCTTTTATGTTTGATATTTGTTTCACATCTATCTTATTTTTTCATTTTAGATTAGATTTTGGAACTATGATTTGTTTAAATCACATTTTTTCAGCTTCTTTTATTCTTCTTTCTAAATGCATTACATTCCTAATATTTCCAGTCAGAGATATTTCTCAGATAAAAATAGTATCTTTTGGAATAACTTTATTTAACTTTGAACTAATAATAGAAGCACAAAGACTGAGGTCAATACCAGGTTCATCTATTTTTAATCCACGAGAAATATTAGAGTAAACATCACTACTTTCGAGTTTTATTTTTGTATATTTTCATAAAACAGCAACTATGAGGTCTAATTTTGAACTATTTATTCATCTGGTTGATCTCTTTGGATATCCAAATTTGGTATAATTAGTAAGACTTTCTGTTTCTACTACGATTGGACGATTTCATTCCATTGTAATAGAGAGGCTTGAACCAATACTATCCGTTTCATGAGAGTTTATAAACTCGAGTCATGGATTTTTTAGATCTTCTAAACCTTGCTCCAACATCTTGAATATTGCTATTTCACTGGTTGCTCCGAATCTATTTTTTAGTGCTCTTAATATTCTCAGATTATCATATTTATCTCATTCAAAGAAGAGGACTGTATCAACCATGTGTTCCATAGTTTTTGGTCCTGCTAGGCTTCAGTCTTTTGTTATATGTCCAATAATAAATACTGTAGTATTAGTTGTTTTTGCAAATTCTACGAGAATATCAGTTATATATCTCACTTGTGTAACGCTTCCAGATGTTCCAGTACAATTACTTGAATGCATCACAGAAATAGAATCAATAATTACTATTTTTGAAGGATTATTTTTGAGAGTTTCTAATATATTTTCTATATTACTTTCTGCAAGGATAGAGAGTTGATCATTTTTTATTCCAAGTCTTTTTGATCTATCATGTAATTGATTTTCTGTTTCTTCTCATGAAACATAAACGATAGATTCTTGTATCCAATTCCCAAACTGTAAAGTGAGAGTAGATTTACCAATTCCTGGCTCACCAGAAAGTAAAACAACCGAACCTTCTACCACTCATCCTCATAATAAATTATTTATTTCAGATGAAGAGGTTTGAATTCTTGTTTGAGTATTTACCATATCTTTGATTGCAGTCAAAGATTTTAATGTTCATTTTACTTCTCATTTAGCAGATTTCTTTTCTTCTTTTACTTCTGTTAAACAGTTCCAAGATTTACAAAAACTACATTGTCATTGCCATTTAACCGATTCATTTCAACATTCTTTACAATAAAACATAGATATTATTTTGAATAAATATTTTCTTAAGTATATATAATGTATATAAAAAATCAAAATAAAATTTAAATTTCTATTACATTAAAAATTAACATTGTAAAATATGAAAAATCAATATAATATCTGAGAATTAATTTAATCGTAACGAATATAAACATATGGAAGATTTAGTAAGAGGGAAATTACAAAAAAATGCACATTTTGGATTTGTAATTCCTGACGATAGAGAAGATCATGGTGGAGATTATTTCATACATGCAGATAATATTAATGGTGCTGAAGATGGAAATATAGTTGATTGTAGACCATTAAAAAATTACAAAGGTAAAAAACCAGAAGCAAAAATTATTAATGTAATATCAGGAAAAGCTGCTCAAAAAGCTGCTTCTGCTAAACAAAATAATGTTGTTAAGAAAATTGTTGAAGGTATTTACTCTGGTTGAGACGGGAACTTTGGTTTTATTGATGTAGAAGGTCAAGATAAAGGTTTCTTTGTATACGGAAATAAAAGAAATGGTGCAAGAGATGGTGATAATGTAAGAGCTGAAATCATAGAATTCAAAGGGAAAGATGAAGCTATTGTAATCGAAATATTAGGAGGATCAGAAGAAATTCTTATCGGAGAATATAGAGATAATGTTAAATTTGGTTTTGTATTACCAAATGACAACTCTGGAGATATATTTATCGCAGGATCAAGAAAAAATGGTGCTATCGACTGAGATGAAGTTGAAGTAAAAATTATTAAAAGAAATGGAAAAAATCCAGAAGGAGTAATCGAAAGAATATTATAACAAACAAAAAAAGCTGTCAAAATGACAGTTTTTTTATTTGTTTTAAAATAAATGGTTACACCTAACTATATATTATATTAAATAATTAATACACTATAGGCATATTAATTGTAATTTAACTATATTATGTGTTACAATAAATGAAACTTATATAATTATTGTAAAAATTATGGGAATTGAAAATAATTTCATTACAAATACATCAGAAAAATTAAATATAGAATTAACTCCAGAAGAAGAATTCTATGTGTTTGATGAATCTATTGAAGAAAAGTGTAAAATAAATTCTGATACACATTGTGAACTTTCAAAATTTAGAATCAATATTGAATTAAATTGAAATTCTAATAAGCATTTGTTTGCCCCAAGTGAGAACACTGAACGTTTTGATGATTTTCAGGCTAATTTTGAAAAAAATAAAAAACATGAACAAATAAATGTATGACATATGACTGAATGGACATCGTGAGTAAACGATGTTATTAGTAGCTTTGCGCAAGAAACTAGGACTACAGAAAAAGAAAATATATTCCAAGAAAGATTACTATGAGGAATTTCAAGTAAAGAATATTATTCTTTTGATAATTGATTATATGGTATAAGAACATTTTGAGATGAATTAGTCATTGAAATGAATAGAGATAAATCAGATTTATTGCTATTTGATATTGTCTGAAAAGATTATTTGTTAAGTAAAATTGAATCCAGTAATTCGACTGAATTATCAGAATTATATGGTAATATATTAGAATGAAACTTTGATTATATACACGATGTAGAAGGTAGAAGAAATTATATTATTATGAGAGATTGACGCAGGATATCTATGTCAAATAGTATATCAACAAAAGAAGAAATAATTGATAGTTACAAAAGAAAATTAGCTTGAGTTATTAATGCAAGACCATATTCAAGAATTGTCTTAAATCTATCTGAAATTATCGAACTATTTTCGCTAGAATGAACAATTGAAGAAGTTTGAGAAAAAATTATAAATTGAGAATATCCAGAAGTATCAAGTTATCTAGAAGATAGGTTTAGCAGAGATGGATTAAGTAGTATTTATGTTGAGGATTATCAAGTAGATATTTCAGCTATATCAAAAGAATATTTGTTATCAAATGTTATAGAAAAAGCACTACAAAATCAAGCAAATCAAAAAATTATTCAAGGCTTATGATTAACGAATAAAGAAGCATATGAAGTTTATTATGCAAGATTAGATCAATGAGCAAGCACAACTAGTATGACTGAACAACAATCATTCTTAGAATCACAAAAAGATAAACTATCATATAATCAAAAAATATTACTTACTGCAATAAATTGAGATTTATTAGGGTCATTTTATGATTATGATAGATTAAATAATCTTGATAATTCTGGTGAAATTGATTTTGATTATTTAACGAACGAAATAGCAAAAATTCATCAAATAAATGAATTATCTGTCACTATTTTACAGTCAGATATATCTACTCTCGCAGATTTATCATTTAATACTAGTTTTTATTGATCAGCAGAACAAATTTGAAAAATATTAGATGATAGATGATACTTTCAACAATTATCTGACATATTATGAGTTGATATTGAATTAATTAAAAAAGAATTTGTACAAATTGATCATTATGATGAAATGTCATTAAATATGGTAATACAAAAATTTAGTAAATTGATATCTAAAAAATATATAGATACTAATGCTGTATGTAAAGATGTATGAGTATATGGTGCATGGGAATCACATGTATTGTGAATTAAAGATTCTTTTGCTACAAGTAATAACCGGTGAGGATGAAGTCATGTAGTTGATTGAGCTAGAGCTG
>Ga0233426_10004446_pt1 | contig 10545 bp, 1 predicted proteins | sample SI_118_April2016_6_FD_179875 | JGI IMG/M metagenome (GOLD analysis project Ga0233426, IMG submission 179875) | Seawater microbial communities from Saanich Inlet, British Columbia, Canada - SI_118_April2016_10_MG | ecosystem: Environmental > Aquatic > Marine > Inlet | place: Canada: British... | reverse complement strand
TACAGATGTATGATAGTTACAACGGTACTACAGGTAATCAATTATACAATGCGGATGGAGACCACACTGGAGTAGCTATTACTTCAACAACTGGTTCTATTACTGTGTTTATAGACGGTGATGGTAGTTGGAATTGTCAAGACGGTAGTGGTGGTCCTTATACACCATTACAGTTTGCAGTAACTTGTACAGCTCCACCAGCATGTGTGGATCCAACAGGACTAATGGCTGGAAATACTACTGCAAGTGCTGCTGATTTAAGCTGGACTGCTTTAGGAACAGAGACTGCATGGAATATTCAATACGGAGCTGCTGGTTTTACTCCTGGTTCAGGAACAGTAGTTGGTGTAACAAGTAATCCGTACACATTAACAGGTCTTACTGCTCAAACGTCTTACGACTATTGGGTACAAGCAGATTGTGGAAGTGGAACAACTAGTGCTTATGTCGGTCCGTATACATTTACTACGACGTGTGTTGCAGTTACTGCACCATATACTCAAGATTTTGCTGCTGGTGCTTTACCAGGATGTTGGATTCAAAATGAAATCGTTGGTGATGGTTGGAGATTTACAGGAAATCCTGGCTATGCTGCAGGTTCTAATGGTAGAGCCGCAGGTACTTATGCTTGGATAGATTTTTCTGGAGCTGATCAAGGAACAGTGATGCATGTCGTACCAGTTGATATTTCTGGATTAACTGCACCACAATTAGTGTTCGATTACTTTAGTGATCAAGGAACTTATACAGTTACTCCAGCTAATGCAATATTTGTTGAAGCAAACGATGGCTCAGGATGGGTAGTAGTAGATTCTATTAGAGATGCAACTATTCCAGGTTGGAATACTTATTCTTACGACTTAACTGGATACGATGTATCAGGTGTTGTTAGTTTAAGATTCAGAGGAGAATCTGGTGGTTCTTCTGATGATTTCTATAACGATTTATTAGTAGATGATGTGAAAGTTAGAGAAACACCTTCTTGTTCTCAGCCTTCTCTTTTAGGCTCAAGCAACTTAACTGCTGCTTCAGCTGATTTAGGTTGGACTGCTGGTGGTACTGAGACTGCATGGAATGTAGAATACGGTCCAGCTGGATTTACTTTAGGAACAGGGACATTGGTTGCTGTAACAGCAAACCCTTATTCTTTATCAGGATTAACTTCTGCTACAACTTATGAGTACTATGTACAAGCAGATTGTGGTAATGGTGATTTAAGCCCATGGTCAGGACCAAGTAGTTTCACTACATCTTGTTCTACTTTCTCAGCTCCATTTGCTGAAGGATTTGAAACAGCAGGTTCTTTACCATTGTGCTGGGCACTTGGCGGAGGAGAAAACTGGTTGTTTAATAACTCCGGTCCAAACCACGTAGGAAATGCAGGAACTTTAACAGGTAGTACGGTTACAGGTAATTACTATGCTGTGGTAGATGCTTCAGGATATAGTGGTGCTAATGGAAGTGCAACTTTAACTTCACCTACTATTGATGTTTCTACTTTAACTAACCCAGAGCTTTCTTTTTACTTAATTAGTAATGAAGAAGGAACTGGATTCAATTCAACATTAACCGTAATGGCTACTAGTGGAACTACATGGGATACTGTAGGTTCTTACACTGGAAACACTAACGGATGGGAAGTGAAAATGATTGACTTAAGTGCATACACTTCAACGGTTCAAATTCAGTTCGCTTTTGATGAAGATCCAGCAACTGGAGCCTTTTACGATGATATAGCTATTGATGATGTTTCTGTTGCAGAAGCACCATCTTGTTATGATCCTACAGGCGTATCTACAGTAAGTGTAGGTTCAGACTCAGCTACCATTGCTTGGACAGCAGATCCTTCAGTAACTGCATGGAATTATGTATTAGGAGCAGCTGGTTTCGATCCTTTAACAGGAACTCCTGTTGCTGTAACTAACAGTAACTTAATATTAACTGGATTAACTCCAGCTTCTAACTACGACTTTTATGTACAATCTGATTGTGGTACAGGTGGTGTAAGTAACTGGATAGGACCTTTAAGTTTCTCTACTGGATTCCCTGCAGGTTACGGATGTCCTCATACTATTAATTTGATTGATAGTTACGGTGATGGATGGAATGGTGGATCAGTTGATGTATCTGTTAACGGTATCGTTGTTTTAGCAGGAGCAGCTTGCTCAGGTGCTTTTGATGCAGTACCATTTACTGCTGGAACTGGTGATGTAATATCTACTTCTAACTGGGTGCCAGGTGCATGGCCAGGTGAAATTAGCTGGGAAATACTAGATGGTGGCGGTGCAATCATTGCTGCTGGTGCGGTAAGTGTAGACACTTCAGTAACAGGAAACTGTCCTGCATGTTTACCACCAACTGCTTTAACAGCTAGTAACACTACAGTTAACAGTGCAGATTTAGCTTGGACTGCTGGTGGAACAGAAACACAGTGGAATATCCAATATGGTGCTGCTGGATTTGCTCCAGGTACTGGGACAGTTATGAACGTAACTACTAATCCTTACACATTAACAGGATTAACTTCTGCTACTTCTTATGACTACTGGGTACAAGCAGTATGTGGTTCGGACAGTAGTGCTTACGCAGGGCCATTTACATTCGGAACAGCTTGTGGTGCTTCTTTAGCACCAACAAATGAAAACTTCGATGCAGGTTTCTCTGTATGTTGGTCACAAGATGTTAATGATGATTTCGATTGGTCTGTAGATGATCTTGGAACACCTTCTGGTGGTACTGGTCCTTCTGATGACTTTACTGGTAGTGGTAACTACATGTATACAGAAGCTTCTCTACCAAGAGCTTATGGAGATGTAGCTACTATGTATTCTGAAGTAATTGATATTAGTGGATTAACCAATCCCGAATTAAGATTCTTAAACCACATGTATGGTAACGCTATGGGTACATTAAGTGTTGATTTATGGGATGCTGCTACAGGTACTAACTTAAGTACTGTATTTACGCACTCCGGAGACAGAGGAGATCAGTGGAATGAAGAGCTAATCATGCTTTCGACTACTGCGACTACTATTCAGTTCTCAATCACAGCGGTTCTAGATACTAACGCTGCTGGTCAAGCTTGGCCTGGAGATATGGCTATCGATGAATTTGGTGTAAGAGAAGCTGCTGCTAACGACTTAGCTGTTGTTGCTGGTGCGGTTCCTTCTGGATGTGATTTAACTGCTGCAGAGAATATTGAAATATGGGTGCTAAACCAAGGTTTAGTAGCGGAAAATCAATTCGATATTTCTTACGCTGTTAATGGTGGAACTCCAGTAATAGAATCAAATACACTTACGGTAAACCCTGGTGACACCTTGAAGTACGTATTTGCTGCTACAGCAGATATGAGTACTGACGGTGTATACAATGTAGATTTTGCTGCAATTTTAGCAACTGATAACGATCCAGCGGATAATGCTCTAAGTTCAGTAGGAGAAAATTATTATACGCCTATGGCTCCAATATTTACTGAAGGTGACACTATTTGTAATGGTGATACTGCTTATGTAGAGGCTGAAGGTGATGGATATATTTACTGGTACGATGCTGCTACAGGTGGTAACTTAGTTGATGAAGGAGATATTGCAATGGTAACTCCAACTGCTACTACTTCTTATTATGCTGAAGTCGCGGCTACTGAAGGATTTGAAGATGACTTTGAATCTTACAATGCAGGTGATCTAATTGCACAAACGTCTAACGTTTGGGAAGCATGGACTGGCCCAGCTGGTGGTGGTGCTGATGATGCAGGTGTATCAAGTGCTCAGGCATCAAGTGGAAGTAATTCACTTTACTTAAACAATGCTGATGGCGATGATATTGTTCTACCATTCGGAGGAGCTTATAGCTCAGGTAAATTCTATTACTCAATGAACATGTACATTGTAACTGATGCTTACTTCAACTTCCAAGCTGATGTAAATATTGGTGCAGCATGGGCATTTGATGTGTTCTTAGCGAACGGAGTAGTTGATGTACAAGTTGGTGGAGCTTCTGTTATGCAAGGAGCTTACAGCGGAACCAACCCAACAGGAGCGCCAGTTTGGTTCAATGTTGAGTTTGAAGCTGACCTAACTACGGGTGATTGGGAATTATTTACCAATGGAAACTCTCAAGGTACATTCACAATGACTAGTCCAGTTGCTGCGGTTAATCTTTATGCCAATACGGGTAATGAGTATTATATCGATGATGTAGAATGGGGAGCATTAACAGATGACGCTTGTAGATCTGCTAGTAGAACTGAAGCTGTTGTTACTGTAGAAGATTGTAGTAATATTAATGAACTATCATTTAGAGATTTAACTATCTATCCTAATCCAAACAATGGTCAGTTCACAATTACTAACAGTCAAGAAATGACAGAAGTAATCATAACAGACCTTCAAGGAAAAGTGATTTACAATAACAATAACATTAACTTAAATAAAGTAAATGTTGAGTTAAATGATCTTGAAAGAGGTATGTACATGATCAACATTAAAACTGTTGATGGTAGAATTACTAAAACAGTGACTGTTCAATAACAGTTAACAAATTTAAAATTACAAAGGGAGCTTTTTTAGCTCCCTTTTTTTGTTTCCATTAAAAAAAACTTTCTAAAATAAATTATATGGGGAAAAAACACTAAAAAACCTAGCATTTTTGTAAATTGAAATAAAATAGAATTCCAATGATTAGAAAATATTTAAATCTACTTCCCATTCTTTCAATATTATTTCCTGTAATAACTCAATCACAATGTCATTATACGATTAACATGCAAGACACTTATGGAGATGGTTGGAATGGAGCTTCTGTAGATGTAAGTGTAAATGGAACTCCTACCAGTTCATTCAGCTTTGCTAATGGAAATAACAGCTCTGACTCTTTATTTACTCTTACTGGTGATATAGTAGAGTTTGATTTTGTATCTGGAAATTGGGATACTGAAATCACCTTCCAAGTATATGATCCATCAGGACTTGAAATTTTAAATATTGGTCCATTTGCAAATAATGATGGAAATGATAGCTTCCTACTTACAGACACATCCAACTCCACTTGCTCCCCACAAAATGTTAGTGTAAACTTCAGCGTTGACATGAATAATACTGCAATCCCCTTCAGTATTCCTGAAATCAATGGAGATTGGAACAGCTATTGTGGCAATTGCGACCCATTAAGTGATCCAGATGGGGATAATGTATGGGAAACTACACTAACTCTCCTTTCTGGAAATTACGAATATTATTATACTGCTGATAATATACTGTTCGAAGAATCTCTTAATGCTGTTGAATTTTGTACCAACGGAAATCCAAATGCTACAAGGAGATTATTAAATGTTTCTAACCAAAATATTATTTTACCAACGGTTTGTTGGAGTTCATGTTCTGAATGTAATGATTTTCCTCAGCCGCCTACAGCTGTAAATTGTACTATTGGAGTACCATCATTAGCCTTTTCTGATGATTGTGAGCAGCAAGGTAATTGGACTGGAGATTTTGGTGCCGGAAATGGTATATGGCAAGTTAACAATGGTGGAACTCAAACTGGAGGAACTGGTCCAGATGGTTCTTTTAGTGGGAATTCTTACTTTTATTTTGAATCTAGCACATTCGGAGGCGGGGGCGCCAGTCAGTTTGATACAGCAACCATTGTGAGTCCACAAATTGATTTGACAAATGCAATGGATGGAGCTGAATTATCTTTTTGGGTTCACGCTAGAGGAGGCTCAATGGGTAAACTTTCTGTTGGAGTATCAAATTCTCCAAATGGGCCTTTCACAACTGCTTATACCCAATTAGGAGAAACCCACTTAGCAGCAAATTCTCCATGGAGCCAAATTGGTATTGATTTAAGCTCTTATTTAGGACAAAGTTTATATGCAAGCTTTACCTACACAAGACTACCTTTTGCAAACCCAACATATACAGGAGATTTAGCTATCGACCTTTTAGAAGTAATAACTTGTTCTAATTGTCCTTCCCCTTCAAATATTTCATCCAATAGCATAACATCTAGTTCAGCAGACATTAATTGGACTTCTAATGGTACCGAAACTCAATGGGAAATAAATTACAACGGCAATAGCATCCTTACTTCAAGCTTTCCAACGACATTAAATAACCTTATTCCAAATACAACTTATAATGTTACAGTTAGTGCAATTTGTTCTTCGACGAACCAAAGTCCAACCCCATATTCGACAACATTCGTTACATTCTGTAATTCAGAAGTTGCACCATATTTTGAAGATTTTGATAATGGAATTTCAAACTGTTGGAGTCAAGAATTATCTACTGATGATTTTGATTGGACTTTAAATTCTGGCCCTACACCTTCCAATGGATTTGGAACAGGCCCTACCGATGATATTTCAAGCGGTGGTAATTATATTTACACAGAAGCATCTAACCCAAGAGACCCAGGGGATGTTGCAGTAATTTACTCTAGTTTCATAGATATAAGTAATCTTACTTCTCCAGAACTTAACTTTTATTACCACATGTTTGGTCAGAACATGGGTACTTTGGAAATTGAAATTTTTGATGGAAATTTATTTACTAATATTTTTACTCTAACTGGTGACCAAGGAGATCAATGGATTCAAAATAGTATCCCCATAGTGACTAATTCTAATATTATTCAGTTTAAAATTATTGGAGAAATTGGTGGAGATTGGTCTGGAGACATTGCAATTGATAACTTTGAAGTTAGAGAAGCTCCTACCTGCCCAACGCCAACAGGACTGACATTTTCAAATGTGACCCCGAACTCTGTTGTCCTAGACTGGGTTCCTGGAAATAATGTTAACTCCTGGATTATTAATTTTAATGGAAATACAGTAACTACTTCATCAATACCTTTCACCTTACCAAACTTAATTCCTAATTCAACTTATAATATTTTTGTAACTGGGCTCTGTGCAAATAACGACACCAGCTATTCTTCTAATTCAATTTCTGTATTAACAGCTTGCCCTTACAGAGTGGCTCCATTTACTGAAAATTTTGATGTTTCATTCCCACTATGTTGGTCGCAAGAAGCTAATAGTGATGACTTTGATTGGGATTTAGAAGCTGGCGGTACACCGTCTGCAAACACTGGTCCTTCAGATGATGTTACAATTGGGGGGAACTATATGTACACTGAAGCGTCTAATCCAAGAGTTGATGGAGATTTTGCTATAGTTTACAGTGAATCCATAGACATTAGCAATCTTAGTAACCCAAAGTTAAATTTCTACAGTCATATGTTCGGTTCGGCAATTGGAGAAATACAAATTGATATGTTTGATGGGAATGCATATATACCAATATTTAACAAGATTGGGGATCAGGGAGATCAATGGGTTGAAGAAAATATTTTTTTAAATACCACCACCAATTATATTCACTTTAGAATAACTGGTATTTTAAGTTCTAATGGAAACGGAGATACCTGGCCTGGAGATATGGCATTTGATGAATTCAGTGTTATTGATGGTGTAGGGGATGATCTTGAAGCTTTAAGCGGTTTTGCAAATTCTGACTGTGATTTAAGCAATATGGAAATTGTTACTATGGAAATCGTAAATCCTGGTGCATCATCACAGAGTAATTTTGATGTTTCTTATACTGTAAATAATGGAACCCCAATAATTGAAACAGTTTCGAACTTAATAAATCCTGGTGACACACTTATTTATACTTTTAATACAAGTCTTGACATGAGCTCTGATGGTATTTATAATATTGATTATGAATGTCTTTTATCAAACGATCAAAACCTTAACAATAATATCTTTTCAGGTTCTAATGAAAACTTTATAAGTCCATTTTCACCTATAACAGTTGATGATACTATTTGTTTTGGTGATACCGCTTATTTAGAAGCTTCAACTAATCAAGGTCTAATTAATTGGTACTCGGACCCCAATGGAAATAACTCTTTAACAACAACTGCTGTTATGCCGATTAATACAACAACTTATTATGCTGAAGTTCAAGCATCTAGTTTTTATAAAGATGATTTTGAAAGTTATCCTACTGGTAGTCTAATTTCACAATCTTCTGCTTTTTGGTCTACACTTTCTGGAACTGGCGGCGGTCAAGACGATGCTTTCATTTCTGGAGCACAAGCTTCTTCAGGAAATAACTCTATTTACATCAATCAATTAAATGATGACGACCTGTATTTGCTATTTAACCCTGTAGCTCAGGAAGGTACTGTAGAAATAAGTATGGATTTAAGAATAGAAACTAGTGCTCATATAAATTTACAAGATGAGTCAACACCAGGATCAAATGAGATTTTTAATATCAACTTCAACTCAGGAGTATTAGAATTTGACATTGGGCCTACCATTTTAACAACTACATATCCCGGTAATACAAATTGGTTTAAATTAAAATTGGTTGGTAATCTAGCCTCGTCTACTTGGAATGTTTATATCGATGGTGTTTTTGTTCTTGGTTCTTATATAGCTGGAGCAGATCAAGTTGGATCCGTTAACTTTAGACCAGAGGTTGGTGATGAATATTATATTGATAATGTAGAATGGTATGTAATTGCCGATGATGATTGTATCAGCAGTTTATCTCCTCTAACGATTACCGTTGAAGATTGTAGTTCTATCATTGAAAATATCAATCAAAATTTATATTTATTCCCCAATCCAACTAATGGAGTTTTAAATTTTAATGGCAACTCTTTAGTTGAGTCTATTCAAATAATTGACAACCATGGGAAAATAGTATTTGAAAATTATGTAAATACCTTTAAAGGTAGTTTAGATTTAAATCTTTTGAGTAACGGTATTTATTTTATTAAAGCATTTACAAATTCAGGTACAATTCACAAAAAAATTATTCTCAAATAATCATTCAACTTACAGACATGAAAAAAATATTATCTTTTATAATATCAATTAGCCTCACTGTGGGCTATTTTGGTCAATACTGCTCAACCGGTGGCCCTACAAGTACATTTGACTCCAATGTAGAAAGTGTTTCTCTTTTAGGTGAGAACACCACATCTATTAATTACATTGGGTGTCCAGGAATTACTGGTGTTGAAAATCAAACTACTTTAACTGTCGATCTTGTTGCTGATTCTACTTACTCTATTGATGTTCAGTTTGGTACTTGTGGTGGTAATTATAATAGTGCAGGTGAAGCTTGGATTGACTGGAACCAAAATACAATTTTTGAAGCGAATGAATCAATTGGTACATGGAGTGGTACGCCTCCAACCCCTATATCCAATTTTACTTTTACTGTTCCCTCAATAGCTTTCTCTGGTATTACTGGGATAAGAGTTATGCAGTATGAAGGAGGAGCTTTACCTTTAGATCCTTGTGCTGCCTTCGCATGGGGTTCGGTAGTTGACTTTTCTGCTAATATTTCTGGGGGTTACACCCCAACCTGTCCAGCTCCACCCATACAATTCATGGCTGCAATTAATGTTACAGCTAGTGATGCTACTCTGCAATGGGTTGCTGCAGGAGTTGAAACTGAATGGGTAATTGAACATGGACTAACTGGATTTAGTCAAGGAAACGGAACTTCTTCTTTAGAAACAACTACCAATGTTCCTATAACTGGTCTTTCACCTATTACTTCATATGATTTTTATGTTCAAGCTATTTGTGGTGTTAGTGACACAAGTTTATGGTCTGGCCCTTTTTCATTCATAACTCCTTGTGCAGCCTTAACTCCACCACAACTTGAAGATTTCAGTTCTGGATTTCCACCCAATACTTGTTGGGAAGTAGCAGGAGATGGCGATCCTGGTACTGGACCAACTAGTTTAGGTTTTAGTAATTGGTTTGCAGACGGATTTGGGAATGTAGGCACTTCAGGAGCAGTTGGAGTAAACTTATACACAACTGGAAAAAATGAATGGATTTTAACACCTCAGTACGATTTAACAACTGGAGGTCCATTTCAAGTTGAATTTGATTTCGGAGTTTTTACTTGGCCTACTACTAGTCCAGGTTCTTTAGGATCTGATGACCGAGTTGAAGTATTAATTTCTAGAGACGGTGGAGCTACATGGAATGGTTTAGCAAATTATAACAATAATTACATTACTGCCCCTGGTGGAAATCATGAAATAATTCCTCTTCCTAACGATAGTGGTATTGTTCAGTTTGCAATTTGGGCCTCTGAAGGTGCTGTTGACGACCCTGAAGATAATGACGCCATGTTAGATAACTTTGAGTTAATTGCCATTCCAAGCTGCCCTCAACCATTATACTTAACTGCCTTTGATATAACACCAGATAGTGCAACTTTGTCTTGGTTGGTTTTTGGAACAGATACATCTTGGATAACTTATTTAACACCTGTTGGAGTAACTCCAGACACCAGTCATTTAACAGTCTCTAATAATGACACCATTATATTTAGTGGTTTATCCTCCAATACCTATTATGATTTTTACGTACAGGGGATTTGTGGTTCTGGTGATTCAAGTTCTCTTACTGGCCCCTTTACTTTTGTTACTAGTTGTTTGCCAATTAGTGCGCCTTACTCTCAAAACTTTGACAGTACAACAGCGCCTTATTTCGAT
>Ga0233426_10004445_pt1 | contig 10546 bp, 12 predicted proteins | sample SI_118_April2016_6_FD_179875 | JGI IMG/M metagenome (GOLD analysis project Ga0233426, IMG submission 179875) | Seawater microbial communities from Saanich Inlet, British Columbia, Canada - SI_118_April2016_10_MG | ecosystem: Environmental > Aquatic > Marine > Inlet | place: Canada: British... | reverse complement strand
TCTCTGGAAGATATCTTCGTTAATCTAGTTGAGGAGTCGTCATGAATATCTACGGCATTATGGCGATCTACAAATTCGAGATGGCGCGCACCAAGCGCACTCTGGTGCAGAGTATTGTCGCACCGGTTATCACCACATCTCTTTACTTTATCGTCTTCGGTGCAGCTATCGGTTCAAGAATCGATCAGGTCGGCGGCATTAGTTATGGTGCATTTATCGTGCCTGGGTTGATCATGCTCAACCTGCTGACTCATAGCATCTCGAATGCGTCGTTCGGCATCTACTTCCCGAAATTCGTTGGTACGGTGTATGAGATGCTTTCCGCACCAGTATCTACTCTCGAGGTGGTGTTGGGTTATGTCGGTGCCGCCGCTTCCAAAGCCGTTATACTGGGCATAATCATTCTGATTACGGCGAGTTTCTTCATCGACCTGCAGATAGCTCACCCGATAATGATGATGGTGTTCATCCTGCTCACAGCAATATCCTTCAGCCTGTTTGGTTTTATCTTGGGGATCTGGGCAGACAATTTCGAGAAGCTCTCAATAGTGCCGATGCTGTTGGTGACGCCGCTGGTGTTTCTGGGGGGTAGTTTCTATTCAACAGACATGTTGCCCCAGCCGTGGCAGACGGTCTCTCATTTCAACCCGGTGTTGTATCTGGTGAGTGGCCTGCGTTGGAGCTTCTACGAGATCTCTGAAGTCAGCGTGGTGCTGAGCCTGGCGAGTATTCTTATCTTCATGTTTGCCTGTCTGGCAGTTGTCTATTATCTATTCAAGACCGGCTACAAACTACGTAGCTAGTTAAGCCGCTGCCCGCCGCGAAATTCCATCGCCTGAGAGTTGCCCCGTGCATCGGTATAGGTGCCACGGCCATCGCGTTCGCCGCGTAGCCAAGGACCGACATAACGGTCTCCGTTAGAGAAGTGGTAGGTGCCTTGGCCGCTAATTTTGTCATCTTGAAATCCACCGACAAAGCGATTGCCATTCACGAAATAGAGCGTGCCCTGGCCATTCATCTCGTTATTCTGCCACTGACCCTCATAGCGTTCGCCACTGGCCCACTTTTTCTCGCCGCGACCGTGCTGCTGATTGTCGCGCCATTGTCCCGTGTAGCTATTGCCATTAGTCCAATAGAAGGAGCCTTGGCCGTGTTGCTTTGCCGACCGAAATTGCCCTTCATAGCGATTGCCATTTTCCCTATTGAATGTACCCTGCACCTGTTCCCCAGCGCGCCACTGACCCTCGAAGCGATCGCCGTTGTTAGAATAGTAGGAACCCTGACCCTCGAAGAGCGCTTCCCTCCAGTTGCCCTCATAGCGGTCGCCGTTAGCGCGGCTTAGCACGCCTTAGCCCATTTGCGAATTGTTCTTCATAACGATCGCCATTGGCGAAGAAGTAGCTGCCACGGCCGTTCTTCTGATGATTCCGAAACTGGCCCTAGTAGCGATCGCCATTCACTAGAGTGAGCGTGCCTTGACCTTGGAAGGAATTATTTAGGCACTGGCCCTCGTAGCGTTTACCATCCGTCCAGCGATAGAGGCTAGTACCGCTCAAGCAGCTCCCTCTGATCCAGCCATTCTCAGCAGCATTGGCAACATTGCTTAGTAGTGGGCTTGAGAGTAGACAGACGGTAAGTAGAACTTGTTTTTTCATTGTTGTGTGGTCTTGCTAATAGTAGGCGTTAGCTAACTGCTTTGGCTTTAGCAGAAAACTGTTATTGCGCCATCATAACGCGACTTTTTCCCCAGTCTATCGCCCCTATCGCATTTTTTGACATTCTTGCCCTAATCCGCCTATTTCGTGGGGAAGCTATCGACGAAGAGAATTCGCTTCGCGATCTTCCATTCGCCTGCGGATTTTTCCCAGCTAATACGGTAGATTCCGGAGCTAGCGACCCTAGCGACTGCATCTTCTGCAGTTTGATGAGTAATCAAGGCCATGTTCTCTGTGACGGCATTTCTGTCAGAAAGTTCCAGAAATACTAGGTTCGAGAAGTGGTGTCGGGTTTGCCTGTCCGCCAGACGGCCAGTATGAGCATTGTCAGCGTATTCGAAAATAGCGGCCTTTCCCTGCAGCCGAGACCCCTCAATCAAGGCGCCTTTTCGCCACCTTTCCATCACCGCATCTTCGGTAAATAGCTCTGCAAAGGATTGAGTTTTTTTGGAATCCCAGCGATAGGGATATTGAGTGAGCGTTTCTGCTATGACCATTTTATTGCTTAACAACTCAATCTCATCGGCCGCTTGAGCAGGGAGGTTCAGCAGGGCGAAGAGGTTTGTAGCTACAATTAGATAGAGTCGTGACTTAGTTCGGAACATAAGTAAGGTACTCTTTGTAAAGGAGCACCTAGCTTAGCAGATAGCGGTGCTTGATAGAGTACAAGAATCAGATCAGGCAGCTTGCGGTCGAGGGGAAAGCCTTGAAAATAACGGGATGAGGCCATAAATTCAACCTTCTCAGGACCAGCCCTGATTTGGCGCAATAAGAATAAAATTTACCAACGGAGTAAGTTACATCAACAAACTCTCCCGTTCGACTAGGTCATACCGTTTATAGGAGCTGTGCAAATGCCCATTATCGGGATAGTTAACCTGATTCTCTTCACGGCCTTAGTGAGCCTGTTCTAATTCTTTATTTTTTTCATTCAAAAATGTGTTGATAAGATTAATGTGTGCTCGGTGTAAGCTACTCTCAATTCGAAAGAATGAAGCTCTTGATGCGTGTTAATTCACGGATGTAGTTACTCAAAAAATGATAAGTTGTAGACGGTGGTGGGTCATTGAATGGCGCAAACATAGGTGAAGCGGTAAGTGAGAAATAGTGACATATACAATGACTGGAATTGCCGTATCGTGCAGCCTGGCTAGCATCTTAGACTTTCCGTTACCAAGGGATAGGCTCTCCCTGCCAATCTATAAATTCCGCGCCGCCATCCCTGTCTAAGCTTTCCATAATTTCAAGTAGTGAACTCGCAACAAACTTCGGCGTGAATAGCTTCCCTTCTGGAACATTGGTTTGAAAAGGCTTTGAGAGTTGTGTGTCTGTAGTGCCAGGGTGAAAGGCAATCAGCTTTACATTCGGTGCGCGGCGCCAGAATTCGATGCTAGCCGTTTTTATAAGCATATTCAGTGCCGACTTGGATGCTCGATAGGCATACCAACCACCAGAGTAATTATCTTCGATGCTGCCAACACGTGCGCTGAATACGGCAACCGAGCAATCAATTTTACTTCTCAGTAGTGGGGCGAGGTTTGCGAGCCAAAGCATCGGCACAATGGTGTTAGCGTGAAAGATAGTTTGGAGCTTTTCTGTGTTGATATCTTCGAGGCGCTTCTCTGGAGTTACCTGTGCTGAGTGGAGCAGGCCATTGCAAATAAAAACGTGAGAGAAATTTTTCTCTTGGGCGTGCAGGCTGATGCAGACTTGCTTTATCGCTAACTCCGAGTAATCGCAGCATATCCAACGCAGGCTCGAAGCAAATTTTGACTGTAAATCTGGATTTGTGTTTCTGCTGATCGCGGTAACCTGTTCGACCTTTCGATCACTCAGTAGTTGTTCGATAACACTTTGCGCAATGCTGCTATTGGCTCCTACTACAATTGCTGCTGTCATTACGGTTTTGGTTTCCTGTTTTATTAATAGTGCTTCTACTAGTTAGGTCGGGATATTTAGCTGCGTAAAGCACCCATTTATACGCCAATCGTCTGAATTTGGTTTTTTGGATAACGTTGCTGAACCGGCAGTAGCATGAATATCCAAGAATGGGTTTCGTGCTTTGCGAATACACATGGAGAAAATCCCTGTCCTTAAAGGGCAGTGTGATCTTGTTAAACAACGCTGGCGTATTAGTGCACACTCCGTACATAAGCTCCTTACCCGGCGGTCGGCTTAAATACTCGCTTCTTAGGCAGACAATTAGCAGTAGAGTTAAGCCTTTCACGGCCAGCTGCATGCACCATGAATAGCAGGAAATAATGCCATGTCACAAACCCAAAACAATAACATACTGATTACCGGCGCCTCAGGAATGATAGGTAGTGCGCTGGTCGAACACCTCTCAAAATGCGGCTTCGTTGTCCACCAACTAAGTCGCCATTCCACCGACGTGCCGTTCTACTTTGAGGCAGATCTGGGCCGAGTACATCTGGATCCGTCAATCCCTCTATTGGCGGTTATAAATTTGGCAGGCCCCAGTATTGCTGACAAGCGCTGGAGCGATGCTCGGAAGCGCGAGATCCTGGATAGCAGGCAGCAATTGACCCATGCTTTGGCTACAGCGCTGGCAGAGTCAGATAACAAACCTCGCAGCTTTCTTTCAGCATCGGCGATTGGCTTTTACGGGGCAACTGGCGAATTCGGCGTCGATGAAAGCAGTCCTGCCGGCAGCGATTTTTTGGCAGAAGTAGCGCAGGCTTGGGAAGAGGCGACGGCGCCCGCTGAGGCAGCAGGTATCAATACTATTCATCTTAGGTTCGGGATTGTGTTGAGTTCAGACGGCGGCGTGCTTAAAAAATTACTGCTTCCCTTTAAGCTGGGCTTGGGCGGACCCATTGGGAACGGGCAACAGAGTATGAGTTGGATTAGCATTACGGACGTTATGCTTATTATCCACAAGCTGATAGTAGACAGCCCCGCATGTGGCCCGGTCAACCTTGTTGCTGCGCAGCCTATTAGCAATCTAGATTTTAGTGCACAGCTTGCACAAGTCTTGCGCCGGCCAGATTTTATGCCGTTGCCGGGTTTTCTGGTGAAGTTGCTTTTCGGCGAAATGGGGGAGGCGCTGCTACTTGGCAGTTCGGCAGTGACGTCGGATAAGTTAGCCAAGCTTGGTATTCAGTTGGAGTATCCGACCCTGCGTTCTGCGCTTACAGCGCTTCTCAATTCATGATATTAACGCGTAGCTATTGAGAGGCTCATCGGTTCACGAGAGTGTTAAAAAAGCAGGCTAATTATCTGTGAACCAAAATTCAATCTCACAGGTATCTTCTCGAAACTCGGCGCTGTGTTCTTGTTGAGCGGGAACGTGGTACCACTGACCAGCAGAAATAGTTTCAGTCGCACCATCAATAGTTAGCCGCAGTTCCCCCTTGGTTATCACGCCAACATTGTCAGTATCATGCTTGTGCGGTTCTATGACGGTACCGGCAGGATAAGTAGCAAATAGTACGTCACAATTCTCAGCGGACAGTTTTCTGGCATCGAATCGGCCGCTGAACTTCGGGAGATTGCAGATTAGGTCAGGGTAGTAATCAGATAAGGGCATGAGAGTTTCCAGTTTTGATATCAAGGAATATGCAATTTTGTAAATAGAGAGAGCAACTTTGATAGTTGCTTGCAGACTGATCTCAATATCTGGACTGCGACCAACATACCAAGGACCCAAATCTCCATCAGCCTCTCTAGATTATACGTAAGAATCCCGCTGAGCATAGCAGCCTTAGGTTGGTTCGTATTTTCGCTGGACGCCCCGAGTAATGAGTGTATTGTGGCATTCATTCACCAATCTGAAATGGTGCGTTGTTTTGAGCTACAAAGACGTCTATTTTATGACTTTGCTACATTGTCGAACATCTTTATTTATTTAATCCGATCTGACGGCCATCAAGTCAATGTTCAGGTCGATACCATCTCTGGAGGTAGGCGTGTCCAAACAAGTTACACGTAGAGAGTTTCTAAATTTATTAGGAGCCGCCGGCGGGACCGCGGCAGCGCTTAAAGCTGGCTCGGCACTGGGCCTGCTCCCGCATACAGCGCAGGCCGCCACCTTGGACCTGCGTGCAGCTAATCCGGCGAATCGTAAGGTTGCTATCCTAGGTGCAGGTCTGTCGGGTCTCACCGTTGCCTATGAGCTTAGTAAGGTTGGCTACGAGTGCACGATATTGGAATCCTCACATCGACCGGGTGGCAGAATTTTCACCGTACGCCACGGTGACTTGATCGATGAAATTGGCAACCGCCAATATTGTGAATTCGACGACGAGCCGCACATGTACTTCAATGCCGGTGCGGCCCGTATTCCAAGTACTCACAGAAACCTGCTGGCCTACTGCAAAGAACTGGAGATCGATCTCGAAGTATTCATCAACGAGAACAAGACGTCCTATTTACAAGACCCAGCGTTACTTGATGGAAAGCCGATCCGCAATATCGACTACACAACTCATACGCGAGGGTTTCTGGCGGAATTATTGGCGAAGTCACTCTCTGCCGGAGAAATGGACCAGCCCTTTACCGACCCAGAAGCGGAAACCCTGATAAGCTTGATTCGCTCTTTCGGGGACCTAAACGAGGACAATCTCTATAAGGGGAGTTTACGTGCAGGCTATGCGTCTGGTGGATTCTTAGAGCACGGTGCTCAGAAAGATATCATTGCCATGAGGGACCTTTTGAAAACGCAGATGGGGCGCCAGTTCCTGAATGCTAACGAGGGCGATACTGGGCCTATGCTGTTTCAAGCCGTGGGTGGCATGGACAAGATCATCGAGGGTTTCACCAACCATATAGGTCATCAGATTCACTATCGTTCGATGGTGAATGCTGTCGAAGTCAAAGATGACGGAATCGACATAGCTTACGATCAGGATGGCACGCGTCATTTGCTACAGGCTGATTTCTGCTTCAATTGCATACCGAGTCATATCATGACTGGTATAACCAACAATTTCCCAACGCAATATGTGGATGCGCTTAAGTATATTCGTCGCGGAACAGCTTATAAGGCTGCCTTTCAAGCAAAGGAACGTTTCTGGGAGAAAGAAGATATCTACGGCGGTATCAGTTGGATGAATAATCCTAGTAAACAGATCTGGTATCCGAGCGCTGGCATGCACAAACAAAAGGGCATAATGCTGGGGGCCTACGACTACGGCAACGGCGAGCTACACACCGCCATGACTCAGGAGCAGCGTATAGAGGCTCACCTCACTGATGGCGAGAAGATTCACCCTAACTACCGTAATCAGGTTGAGAAACCTATCACTATCGCCTGGCATCGCATGAATCACATGCTGGGCTGTTCTGCACGATGGCAGCGTGATCGTAACGGCTGGACCCATGAGGAAGAAGAGTTGTACCACGCGCTACAGCAGCCAGTTAACGGTCGCCACTATATGATCGGTGATCAGGTCAGCATGCATTCAGCATGGCAAGAGAGTGCCGTGATGTCGGCGCAGTGGGCGATGGCTGATTTGAATCAGCGATTGATGGCGTAGCTAATCAAGATTTGGAGAAATAAAAGTATGTTGAAGACATTTCTGGCATTTGGTGTTTGCATAGCTTGTATTGGAGGCACTAGCGCGGCGGAACCGGAGCGCGAACCGTTCGACGATCGCTATTGCACAACTTGTCATGGCACAGACGGCCGCGGCAACGAAGGCGTGCAGGCTCCTCGGCTTGCTGGAATGGAACCGTGGTACCTGAGGCGACAATTGGAAAACTTCCGCGCCGATATTCGTGGTGTACACGCTGAAGATAGAGAAGGTATCGCCATGCGCCCCATGGCAACGAAACTGACCGATGAATCGATCGATGACATCCTCGGCTGGATATCCAGTTGGGACTACATACCGGCAGAAGCAACAATAAAGGGCGGCGACCCCCTACGCGGACGAGGCCTGTACAGTGCTTGTGCTGTCTGTCATGGGGCAGACGCGACGGGCAATGAGAGCCTCGGCGCACCCGCCTTGGTCGGACAGAATGACTGGTATCTCGTCACCCAGCTGAAGAACTTCCTAGCTGGGTACCGAGGCGCGCACCCGAATGATACCTATGGCGCACAGATGCGCACCATGGTGAGCACTCTGCGCAATGAGGCAGGCATACTCAATGTAGTGAGTTACATCAACACGCTTTCCCGTTAGACTAAGCGCTGCCATCCAAAGGAGCTGACATATGCCCATTATCGCGATAGTAAACCTGATTCTCTTCACGGCCTTAGTGAGCCTGCTTTACCAGTTCTCTAAAAATGAAGCGTTTACGCTTTCTCGCCGCGTGCTCATGGGTCTCATTGGCGGCATTGTGTTCGGATTCTATCTGCAGCTAGCGTTCGGCGCGAACCCTGCGGTCATGGATGCCACACTAGAGTGGACAAATGTAATCGCGAACGGCTACGTCGCCTTGCTGCGAATGATGATCATGCCGCTTATTCTAATCACCATGATCGCCGCCGTCCTCAAGGTGGATGAGATTAAGTCGCTAGGCAAGATTGGTGGCACGGTGGTCGGAACGTTGATGGTAACCACTGTAATCGCCGCGCTTATCGGCATCATGATGGCTACAGTGTTCCAATTGAATGCGGAGGATCTAGTCGGCGGTGCCACAGAGATGGCGCGGGCAGAAGTATTGCAAGTAAGACAGGGTAGTATTGCCGACCTGAGCTTTGCCGAAACTCTCGTTAGTTTCGTTCCCAGTAACATCTTTTCGGACCTAGCTGGACAGCGCAGCATGTCTATCATTGGTGTTGTGGTTTTCGGCCTTATTTTTGGTATCGCCGCGTTGTTGGTGGCAGAAGATAACGCCGAGCAGGGCTCGCGCATCCGTAGCGCAGTTGACACATTGCAGGCGATAATCATGCGCCTTGTTAAGCTCGTTATTGCGCTGACTCCTTACGGTGTACTGGCCTTGATGACTCGTGTGATAGCGACGTCCGATGGCAATGCCATCATGAACTTGATTAGCTTTGTAATCGCATCTTATATAGCTATCGCCCTTATGTTCACAGTACACGCTGTGATCATAATTGGCTTGGGCGCGAACATTAAAACTTATTTCCAAAAAGTGTGGCCGGTTCTCACGTTTGCATTCGTCACGCGCAGTTCCGCTGCAACTATTCCTCTGACGATTCGCGCACAGATAGAAGAACTCAATGTACCCGCACCGATTGCCAACATCGCCGCTTCGTTCGGTGCGACGATAGGACAGAACGGCTGCGCTGGAATCTACCCAGCAATGCTCGCGGTGATGGTCGCGCCTACGATGGGTGTAGATATCGATCTCAATTTCATAATTAGCCTGCTGTTAATAATCGCGATCGGTTCATTCGGTATCGCAGGCGTCGGCGGTGGTGCGACCAATGCGGCTTTGGTAGTCTTTTCCGCGATGGGATTTCCGGTGACTATCGTCGCACTGTTAATTTCTATCGAGCCTTTAATAGATATGGCGCGTACTGCATTGAATGTGAACGGAGCGATAACGACAGGAATGATCACTACCCGCATATTAGGCGACAAGGACGCTGCCAGAGAGGCGACGAGGCCTGAGGCAGAGTTACAAAAATCATAAGTAAGCGTTAGTTTTATTAAGAATAGAGGAACAAAAAATAATGATTAAATTTAAGAAGCCACTCACTGCGATTTCCATAGCAGCATCACTTGCCGTAGTCCTAGGCATTGCTGCCGTTTCCAGTGCCGCAGAAATTGTACGTACTGGCGAGGGCAGAAACTTCTACAATAATATTATGATTCCAGCTGGTGCCGAGACCTTATACCTCAGTGGTTCCGGTGCGCAGGAACAAGCTGACGGCACCTGGGGCGATATGGAGCAGCAGACAATCGACACGTTTGGTCGATTCCAAGAAACGCTAGAGGCGCAGGGCTGGTCTTTAGAAGATATCGTACAGGTACGCGCGTTCGCCGTATCCGGTGCCGATGGAGAATTGGACTTCGCCGGTTTTAATGCAGGTTATCAGCAGTTCTTTGGTAGCGAGAAAAATGCAATGAAGCCAGTTCGCTCTTTCGTAGAGATTGCAGGCCTAGTCGTCCCCGGCTGGCTAATTGAGATCGAGATTCGCGCAGCAAGAATGCCTGACTAAGAAAATTTCTCGCTAAGGCTAGAGAATTAGCGGCAAATATTGAAAGGCCGGTGTGATATTAATTCATCACGCCGGCCTTTTTATTGCCTGTCCATACGAGCATGCATTATTCCTAGTCGCCTGACAGTCGGCGAAGCGTTACCACAGCTGAAAAAGGTGTAGCCTATAGTGGTCCACACAGGATCTGAATAGCCATCTTTTGTGGTATAAAAATTGACGAAAGGTGGGCAGTGGTTATTCACTCTTCATTCACATACACTTTCTGTACGCTTACTTCCTTCCCTTTCTATCGGAGCGCACTATGATTCGCTTTCGTAATATTCTCTTTTCACTATGCTTGTTGGTTCCCGTTACAGTTTTGGGGCAGCCGCAGTTCGACGTATTCGAGGCGGGTATTGCACAGATTCGGGACGCCCTAGACGAAGGCCAGGTGAGCTCGGTGCAATTAGTTCAGCAGTATTTAGATCGAATACACGCTTATGATAAGCAAGGTCCAAAACTCAATAGCATAGTGCGCATAAACCCGGAAGCTCTAGCGCAGGCGCAGGCACTCGATGCAGAGCGAGAGCGAACGGGTTCGCGTGGGCCACTGCACGGTGTGCCCATTGTAGTTAAGGACAACTACAACACAGATCACATGCCGACAACGGGAGGCTCTGTAGCGTTGGCGAATTTCGTCCCTCGCGAGAATGCGGCGCAGGTGGATAAGCTGCTGCAGGCGGGGGCGATCATCTTG
>Ga0233426_10004444_pt1 | contig 10546 bp, 10 predicted proteins | sample SI_118_April2016_6_FD_179875 | JGI IMG/M metagenome (GOLD analysis project Ga0233426, IMG submission 179875) | Seawater microbial communities from Saanich Inlet, British Columbia, Canada - SI_118_April2016_10_MG | ecosystem: Environmental > Aquatic > Marine > Inlet | place: Canada: British... | reverse complement strand
AGAGTTCAGTATTCTGAATATCAAAAATTAAAAACATTAACTACCGTCAAATTCTACCGAACCATTGCAACTTATTTGCAGACCGGAGATGCTAGCCTACTCACTACTTCGCAAGAACAACTGAATGAAATAATTGAACGTTCAAAAAATCTAAATATTGGTAGTTTACGTAATCAAATTACTGAAGAAGCAGACAAGCTCAATCAAAATATTGAAACAAAATATCGCGCTATGGGGAAGTTAAGTGGCAATCCACTCGCCTTAATTCGTAACGGTGAACAAAGCATGGTCGCAATTAACCATTCACTTATAAAATACGCATCACAAAGTAAAGCGCTTAACGAACAGCAACGGGTCAATTATTTAGTCAACACGGGAAATATTGGGTATGCGCTAAACGACTTAATTAACACACGTGAAAAACTTTTTCTCAGTCAAAAGATTAGTGATGCTGGATTTGAAAGCGCCTTAAAATATCTCACCTTTTTAACTCAACAATTATCAACTTACCCTTTATTAGCTATTTTCCCTGAAAGCGAAGAAGAAGCCGACGAAGATGATTTTTTTAATGATGACGATGACGAAAAAGAAGACATCAGTGAAGAAGCTATTGATGAACTTAACTCCCTGATCAGTCGTTACCAAAGCGAATTTGAAACTACGTTAATGTTACAGAGCCAACGCAAAGCTGGATTAGCCCTACTCAAAGAAAATGTCACGACATTAGAAGACATTATTCTTGTGGCTGAGACTTCCATTTTAAAAGAACAAGAAGTTTTGAATCAGCAGCTTTATATAGTGGTTATTAGTTTACTGTCGTTTTTGGTTTGTTTTCTCGTTGCAAATTACTGGCTTCAGCGCAGTGTTATTTTGAACCCATTACGTAAATTACGAAACGGTTTTGTACAGCTGGTTGAACAAGGAAAAGTAGATAACATTACCGACATCCCCGCTAAAACAGAGCTTGGAGAAATATCATCGAGCTTTAATAAAATGGTCAACAAACTTGCGCAAGACGATAAAGCCAAAGCACAACAACTTGATTTAGTCGCTAAAGCCTTAACAACCATGGAAAGCCAAGTTAAAAACATTTATCAATCATCTCACAGCACCAGTGCGCACGTACAAGGTGCTCGTGAAATTATGGATGCCTTAGGGCAAGCCACTGAAACCGTTAACATGTTATCAGAACAGGTAGTGAACAACGCACAAGCGACTCAACAGGCGATGGAGACGAGCCAAAGCCGTGTTGCACAAGTATTAGCCGCAAGTGAATCAACCAGTATAGCCGCACAACAAAGTAAAACGGCGATAACGTCACTCTTTCAATCGGTTGATAGTGTGACCTCAATTGTTGATGTGATTAGCGCTATTGCTGATCAAACAAACTTACTTGCATTAAATGCGGCTATTGAAGCCGCTCGAGCGGGTGAACACGGCAGAGGATTTTCGGTAGTTGCTGACGAAGTAAGGCAATTAGCAGGAAAAACACAAGATTCACTCAAACAAATATCTCAGCGCTTAGATCAACTGCAAAGTGCGAGTAACTCAATCGAAAAGACAATTGTCGATATCGAAACAGCTTCAAAAAATCAAAAAACAATAGCTGACCAATTACAAGAAACAGCTTTAGAGGTTACCGGACAAGCAAAAATATCAGCTACTGTCGCACAAGATTCTTTAACGCAAATAACGCTGCAACGTCAGCACTTCATTTCTTTTGAGCAAGCGATGAGTAATGCTGATGAAGAAGTGAGTAATTCTCAAAAGCTTGCCAACATCATCACTATTGATGTTAATAACCACGTTAATGATATCGGCTTAACACTCGATAAAAGAGCTTAAAATCAATAAAGTTTACCGCTTATTTAAGAAAAATTTACAGATAAATAAATGCATATCGGTGATCTATATTCTAAAATGTACGTATTGATGAAATTCATTTCAGGAATTTTATGGCAAAGGCACTTTGTAAGTGGAAAAAAAAAGACATTGAAAAAAGTCTTCACGAACTTGCTCACATTGTTGATAAACCACGTTTTATCTGCAAAGATTGTGCTCGTTCTGCGCACGACAAAGGTTTTTTATGCAAAGCGATAAAACTTCCTTTGACTCACCCAGCTAATTAACTAATTAACTAATTTAATAAGAAGAATTTTATGATCCAAGAAAATAATTCATTGCCTTCAGGCGAATTATCACAGCTAAAAGACGGAAATATGATCACCCATAATACCGATGAACTTTTTGCTAACAAAAAAGTGGTTTTATTTGCTGTTCCAGGGGCTTTTACACCGACTTGTTCTGCCGCACATTTACCCGGTTATGTTGTATCTGCTGATGAATTAAAAGCGAAAGGCGTTGACGCAATTATTTGTTTATCTGTAAACGATGCTTTCGTAATGAATGCTTGGGGCGAAGCACAAAATGCTGAAAACATTATGATGCTTGCTGACGGTAACGGTTCTTTCACTACAGCACTAGGTTTACAAATGGAAACAGCTGGATTTGGTGGATTACGTTCGCAACGTTACGCTATGATCATTGATAATGGCACAGTAACAAGTTTACATGTTGAAAAACCTCAAGAATTTGAAGTAAGTTCAGCCGATGCGATATTGAAAGCATTATAAATGTGGAATGAGAATAATTAACATTAGTTATACCATTGTTTTTTAAAGTGTTTTTAAGTTCCTTTTTCTCTATTTTTACAAGTTTTTCTTGTATCAAGCCAATGAAACAGGCAGAATTTACGCATATTATTTAAATGAGGCACCACCATGTTAAAACCTGAAATGGTCAAACAATTAAACAAACAAATCAACTTAGAGTTTTACTCTTCAAACTTGTACTTACAAATGAGTGCTTGGTGTGAGGAGCAAGGCTTTGAAGGTGCCGCAATTTTTATGCGTAAACATGCGGCAGAAGAAATGGACCATATGACACGATTGTTCACTTATGTCAGTGAAACAGGCGCGTTACCTATTCTAGGAGCAATTGATGCTCCACCACATGAATTTGATTCCTTGGCAGATATATTCGAAAAAACATATCAGCATGAATGTGAAATTACTGAGCGAATTAATTCTTTAGCTCATCAAGCCTTTACTAACCAAGATTATTCTACCTTTAACTTTTTGCAATGGTATGTTGCCGAACAGCACGAAGAAGAAACCTTGTTTAAAAGTGTTTTAGATAAAATTAACTTGGTAGGTCACGACGGACACGCATTATTTTTTGTTGATAAAGATTTAGCAGAAATGGCAAAGGTTGGTACAACGAGTATCATGACAAATACTACAGCTTAATTATGACAAATAAAAAGGCTTCATTTTTGAAGCCTTTTTCTTTTATATATTTATCACCTAATAATCAGTGGCTAAGAATACATATCCTTCACCACGAAAAGATTTTATACGTGACTGTTCAGTGTTAATCAGTAGCTTTTTCCTAATCGTTGAAATGTGCATATTGATACTTCGATTAGATTCATCAAGACTACGATTAAAAATGTGCTTAGCAATACTCTCTCGAGACACCATTTTTGGAAAGTCATTCATTAACAGCCAAAGTAAATTAAACTCTAATCCGGTAAGTGCCACTAACTTATTACAACAATAAACTTCTCGGCTGCCGAATAAAATCTCAACACCATCAATCATTATTCTCTTCGAAGCAGACATTATAGTGTTTGATCAAACAAACTAACTTTATAACCTGAAGGTTGAGTATCATCAACTTCAACAATCATAAATTGCTCTTTTGACTCCTCATCTAACGTCAGCTCAAAAGCATTCAAAATAATATCACTGCTGTTATCTTTAGCCACCACATAAACTTGGTAAGTATTATTATTCAAGTAAAGTAATTCGCTGTCTGCAAAGCTCACTACCCTTTTATAATAGGCCGTATTAATGGTTTCATCATTACGGACAAAATATATTGTAAATGAACCGAATTCAGAGCTATCGACTAAATTAACCATTTTTATTTCATGATCATAAATACTACTTCTACTACTGTTACTTAGCACAAGTGAATGTACGTCTAGACGAATTTCATCAACAATACCATCACCATTTTCGTCAACATCTCCGTCGTTATCGTCATCAACCTCGACCTCGTCAAGATAAAAGAATGCTGTTTTGTGGGTATTTTCTTCTAAAGAAAGCAGATGATTTTTTAACAATAAGTCGCTTTCATCAGTTATGGTCATATCGAGACTGTAATCACCTTTATCAAGCACAATAGGTTCACTTAACGATCCCATGGATAAGTTTTCAATTTCTGGAGAGTCATCAACACCGTTTATATAAAGAGAAAAATTACCTTCGTATTCCGGTAATAGCTCATGTTGTGAAATCGCGTTATAAGCATTAAATTTCGCTTCTGAATCAGCATCAATAAATGACTCTATTGATGAGTTAGATATCTTATCAAGCATATAAGGAGAGGTTCCAACTCCGGTGTTTTCTCGTATCGCCATTACATACTGTGAACTATATGAGAAGCTTATTTCATTCGACTGAAACAATATTTCACTGCTTCCTGCTGTTGTGAAATAGAAAATATAATCATCTTGATCAAGTTTTTGGTTTACTGACAATTCTTGGTAAGCAAATTGTCCAATAAAATCAGCCTCATTGAACGTTTCATCTGCTTGAGATAAATACACATCAATACTGACATTATCTGAGTACATATTTAACATTCTAAAATTAAATCGGTCGTAAGTAATGTCATCGTCATCATCAATAATATCTATATCGTAAGTTGTCACTGAAGGTGCCAAAATATCTTCACTCATCACAATTAAATGAATAGCATCATCACTAATTTTCAAACCATCTTCATGAACAACGGTGAGGTCACTACTGTCGGTACTATCGCCATCTTGCCATGCTAATTCGTAAAAATAATTCCCACTCTCGACAGTATTGGTATTTGATGAGCTCCCATAAGGAACGCCGCTATAAGTGACTTCTATATCATCATCACTGGTTGAAAAATCTTCATCTACGGTTAAATAAATGGCAGGAGAATTATTAACGGTGTTGTAGAGCTTCACATACCCTTCACCGCTATTGTCATCATCTGAACCACCGCAGGCTGAAAGACTGAGAACTGTAGTTATTACTATTGAAAGCTTCATTTTATTTATGCAACGTATGTGCTTTTGGATATTCATTGACTCACCTAAACTCTTTATTGTTATCTCTGCTTCATTAGCAGTTCAAATACCACCAGTAAAAATGTTGGCAGTTTCGAGAGCAATAGAGTCGCTTGTTACAAATTAGTTCTTACCTTTACACAATCTTTGCACTTCTTTACCTTTGTTATTTTGGTTTAAGCAACATCACGTTTAATACCGCTGCTATTAAAGATATAATGAATTTAGACAAATAGAGTAAAATTTAAAACTATAGGAAAATACTTTGCAAATTGACGTATTAATTATTGGTGCCGGTGCTGCAGGCTTAATGTGTGCAGCTACAGCGGGTTATCGCGGTAAAAAAGTAGTCGTTGTTGATATGGGCAAAAAGCCCGGACGAAAAATACTGATCAGTGGCGGCGGTCGTTGTAATTTCACCAATGAAAATGCACTACCTGAAAATTATATTTGTCAAAACCCTCATTTTATTAAATCTGCGCTTAGTCGTTATTCAGCCCAAGACTTCATCGAGCTAGTCGATCGTCACGGTGTAAACTATCACCATAAAACACTAGGACAATTATTTTGTGACGATAGCGCACAAGATATTGTTGACGTTTTGATGACCGAGTGTGAATGGGCGGGTGTTGAAGTAAAAATGCGCAACGAAGTACTCTCCGTCACCAAAACAGCAACGGGGTATCAAGTAAACACAAACGAAGCCAATTACTCTTGTAATTCTTTAGTTGTTGCTTCTGGCGGCTTAACCATGCCTAAACTTGGCGCAAGCCCAATAGGTTATAAAGTCGCAGAACAGTTCGGTTTGAATGTTCTCCCCACAACCGCTGCATTGGTTCCTTTCACTTTGCATGACCATGATAAAAGCCGCTTTGACGGACTCTCTGGCATCAGTATTTTCACTGAAGTATCAAGTGATAGTGGCGATAGTTTTAAGGAAAACATTTTATTTACCCATCGTGGTTTATCTGGCCCTGCCATTTTACAAATATCTTCATTTTGGCAAGCAGGTCAAGCAGTAACCATTAACTTATTACCTGATCACAACTTAAATGAAGTTGTCGTAGACTGGCGCCAGCATCAAGCACAAAAATCCATAAAGAACCTACTTGCAACCTTATTACCCAAACGCTTTATTGAGTGTTTAGTTGAAAGTAATGATATTCCAGACAAAGCCGTTAACCAACTAAGTCATGCAGAGATTGAAGCACTGCATACCTTCATTCATCAATGGCAAATAAAACCCAATGGCACAGAGGGTTATCGAACAGCTGAAGTTACACTAGGCGGTGTTGACACCGACGAGTTATCTTCAAAAACCTTTGAAGCGAAAAAGAGTGAAGGCTTGTATTTTATTGGTGAAGTCATTGACGTAACCGGTTGGCTCGGGGGTTATAATTTTCAGGCGTGTTGGGCCCAAGGTGTGGCAACAGGTTTAGTGGTGGTTTAGTTAGGTTTACAAGAACTGATATTCGTTGTTAACTAATACATTTAATATCAGTTGATGGCAGAATGAAGACTAAAACATTTGAGGACTTTAAAAAGTCATTAAAATATGTCGATATTGATATGGTCACTAACATCAGCATTCCATTTTTTAATAATTATATGCTTCATATTCAGTAATCACTGCCTTCCAATCGGCATATTTAGTAAAACTAAATGGCATAAAGGCCATATCGATATAAACTACCATATTTCTCCCTGAGTTATGTACTCAAATTACGCTCAAAATTAACGATATCAACGCCAGACTTTACTTTATACTGCTGGGCTAAACGACCACCTGACTTTGCTTTTTCATCAATTGTTTCAAACATGTCTGCTGATTCAATACGCCTAATTAAGCTTTTACGTTGTATAGCTTTCCCGATGATCGTTTCAATAACAGACTTTAGCTGGCCTACAGTGAAATACTCAGGTAAACAATACACAGGCACCATTGAATAAAGTGCTTTTTGCTGTAGTCGATTTTTGGCTTGTTCAATAATGACCTTATGATCAAAGGCAATTGATAAAATGTCTATTTTATCAATATCAATCCATTGAACGTCATCAATAGTTTCTATATGTGATGAGACTTCTTGTGCTGCTATTAAGGCAAAGTAAACTAAGGTGATACTGAACCCTCTAGGATCGCGGTCATTACCAGAAAAGGCTTGTAGTTGTTCTAAATATTTAGGTGCAACACTCGTTTTTTCTTCCAGTTTTCTTAGAGCAGTTACATCTGTTGTGGTATCAGAATCAACATCGACAAAGCCACCAGGAAGCCCCCAGCTACCGATAAATGGCTCATTTGCTCGCTTGACCATAAGAACTTTTAAAGCATCGTCTTTTACGGTAAATAGCACGCTATCAACAGTGAATAGTGGATTCTTAAATTCATTAATATCGTAAGTGTTCGTCATAGTATTCATACAAAGTAAACTTTATGTCTTAGTGACACATTAAATTAATTTCTTTTTTATATCAACAAGAAAAGTTCACCAAGTGGAATGAAAAATAACACCTAAAATGTTAGTGTCCTTATGACACAAATAAAGCTTGATCAATATTTAACTCTTTGCTAAATTATATTGTGTCCTATGGACACAAACAATAAAAGGAAGAATAATGAAAATATTTAGCCATGACTCAACAGGAAATAAAACACTTATCGACTTTGAAAGTTTTACTTTTTCTGGCGGAGAAGAGCACATTCGTTTTAATCCAATGAACTTTGCAGCTACGGTAAAGATAGAAATCTTTGAACGCCTTACCGATTCATCAAAACTAATTCAGCTATTGGTTGCAGTTGATGCGCTAAAAAGACTTTCAAATGAAGCTACTCCTATTGAATTGGTTATTCCTTATTTTCCCTATGCACGCCAAGACAGAGTATGTGTTGAAGGTGAGGCGCTCGGTGCCGCTGTTATGGCAAATTTTATAAACAACTTAGGTTTTGCCAAAGTAACTATTTGGGATGCTCATAGTGAAGTGTCACCAGCGTTATTAAATAGAGTCGTAAACGTACCGCAAATTAACCTGCTTGAGCGTTGCGATGAATTAAGTCAGCGCTTATCTAAAGGCGAGCTTACATTGATTTCACCAGATGCTGGCGCTAGCAAAAAAACAATTAAAATTGCTGAGACATTTAACGGCGAGCCTGAAGTTATTCAAGCACAAAAAATGAGAAATTTGAAAACAGGTGAAATCATTAAAACTGAAATTTTTGGTGATGTTGAAGGAAAGAAAGTACTTATCGCTGATGATATTTGTGATGGAGGCCGAACATTTATCGAGTTAGCCAAGGTACTAAGAAAAAAAGGCGCTGTGGAAGTATCACTGTTTATCACACACGGTATTTTCTCAAAAGGATTAGAGGTATTTGAAGGGCTAATTGACGCTATCTATACAACTGATTCATTTAGAGCTGCTGAAGAATTTAGCACGAGCAATAAAATCAAACTACAAATTATTGAAATGTAAGGAAACTGCTATGACTATTACCGCTGCAAGTATGCAAAAAGATGTTTATAAAGAATTCCACAGCCGCGCTTATCACCCTGATGTAACCGAAGTCTACGCTAACTTCACCTCAAGAAGTGGCAGATTAAGCAATGTTGAAAATAGTGACAAAGTTGCATTCGTTGGTCTTCAATATTTTATTAAAAGCTACTTACAAGAGGAGTGGGCTGAATTCTTTAAAGTTGATAAAGCATCTGCTGTTGCAAATCACAAACGTATTCTTAGTGCAATGTTGGGATATCCTGTAAACGTAAAATACTTAGAAGATTTACATGATTTAGGCTATCTACCGCTAAAGGTAAAAGCATTGCCAGAGGGAACGCTTGTACCTTACTTAGTTCCACCAATGACAATTGTTAATACTAAAGAAGGTTTTCAGTGGTTAACTAATATGATTGAAACGGTTCTAAGTTGTGAGAACTGGCCAATTCAAACAAGTGCTACTACCTCGGTTGCTTACTTAAAAGTATTCAAAGAATTTGCTAATAAAACGGGACTTCCTTTAGATTTTGTACCTTTTCAAGGGCATGACTTTAGCTTTAGAGGTATGTTTGGTAAGCATGCTGCTGCTATGAGTGGTTTTGGCCACTTAGCTTCAGGGCTTGTAGGTACAGATACCATACCAGCAGTATTATTTGCTGAGAAATATTATGGTGCAAATGTGGATAATGAGCTTGTAGGTTGCTCTGTAGATGCTACTGAGCACTCTGTTACTTGCTCTTGGATAATGGAAGGTGAGATAGAGTTTTTCAAATATTTAATGAAAGAACAATCTCCAACAGGCATATTGAGTGTTGTATCTGATACTTGGGATTTTTGGACATTAGTAACTGATTATCTTCCACAGCTTAAAGACGAAATAATGGCTCGTGATGGTACATTAGTAATTCGCCCTGATTCTGGAGATCCGGTAAAAATCTTAACGGGTTATAAAATTTCTCCTGTTTCTGAGTACAGTGAGTTATTCCAAACTCAAATTGATGCAGAAAAAGATGTGATCGAAAATGGGTATGAAGCATATCGCTGGAATGGTGAATATTATGGTTTCGAAAATAACGGTATTGATGGAGAACAAAGTACTCGACTAATGTGCTGTGAAGTTAAAGGGCTTATTGAATGTTTATGGGATACCTTTGGCGGAACAAAAACCAGTAAGGGATTTAAATTACTTGATGATCATATTGGCGCAATTTATGGTGACGCTATTACCCTTAGACGCCAACGTCAGATTTTACAACGCTTGATGGATAAAGGATTCACTTCAAAAGTTGTTTTGGGCATTGGCTCATACAGCTATCAATATGTTACTCGTGATACCCATGGCTCAGCAGTAAAAGCTACTAGTGTTGTTAAAAACGGTGAACGTGTCGCTATTTTCAAAGATCCTAAAACAGACACTAAAAAGAAGTCTGCAAAAGGGTTGTTAAAAATTGAACGGGTGAACGGTGAGTTAACCTTATTTGATGACGTAACTGAAGAAGAGGAATCTCAAGGGCTTCTAGAGGTTGTTTTTGAAGATGGGAACCTTATAAAGGAAACGACTCTAAAGCATATAAGAGAAACCATAGATAACCAAATTTAGTGAATGTCGTAAACGGAGTGAGGATATTGCCCCCACTCCTTTTTCGTGCAAACTTTAAGGGAAATAGCTAATCTTGTGTGCGAAATTTATTGTCACTGCACATTAGTGTATCGGGAGATTATAGTGTTAGACAGTTATCATTTTTGAATATTAAAGATATAGACCGTCTTGAAAGTGTGTATAGAAGGTACTAAAGCTAAATTTTCGAATGAATTAATTTTATCATGTTATTGAGTCATCTAAATAATGTTGATTATTCATTAAACAAAACCTAAGCCACCATAAAA
>Ga0233426_10004443_pt1 | contig 10552 bp, 3 predicted proteins | sample SI_118_April2016_6_FD_179875 | JGI IMG/M metagenome (GOLD analysis project Ga0233426, IMG submission 179875) | Seawater microbial communities from Saanich Inlet, British Columbia, Canada - SI_118_April2016_10_MG | ecosystem: Environmental > Aquatic > Marine > Inlet | place: Canada: British... | reverse complement strand
CCTTTAATTGTGTAACTTTTATGATAAATATTACGCCCAGTGATATCGTTTATTTTTATGTTAATGATATTTGAAGTTTTCGATTTAAACTTCAATGTAAATTCGCCTTTATTTGGGTTCGGATATATAAGAAAGCCATCCTGTTCAAATTGTTTAGAACTCAAAGTGTTAGACTCTCCCATAATAAAGAACACATGGTCTGTGGGTAAATCCAGAAATACTTCTGATTGTGGTGTCCATTCATCGAATTTCATGTATGGGTTACCAGGAATATTTCCCGTTGCATCCCGATAGCCTTCCGGATTTATAAACACTGCTTCTTTCCCAACAACGGTACTGGTATTCATCCATTCCCATCTCAATGCATAGGGAAAATAACTTAAATGAGCAAAAACGGATATCCAATAGTTTCCTGGCTGAAGCTCAGCTGGCTCCGGAAAAGGGACTTCGATATTCAATATTGAACGATCTGCTGAACTCTCATTATTTAAATCAACTACCTTGCCTGTCGTATAAACTATTTCTCCAGGCTTACCATTATCATCTGCCATAATCTCCACTTCAGCATCGTCTACTGAATTAACTCTTTGTGCTACAGATCTACCATATGCCAGTACTCTATCTAAAGTCCAAGTTTCGCCTTCCGGCACCACAAAATCATCTGCAGCCCGAGCATGTCGTGTAGGCGTCAAAAGATCATCATAATTCGATGGTGTGCTAAAATACGGTGTTGTAGCCTGCTCGTAGAGTCCAATTACTCTAATATCCGCTCTAACTATCATTTTCACAACTTCTACGCCAGATGTACCTTTTATAACAATATCTACTTTTTCTGTTTTATTAGGATCTATGTTGGTAAATTGAAGTTCTGACCCTGCAAGGTTAACCGTGCATAAAGTCGGATTGGAATTGCTCTCGATAGAGAAAGTAATTTCACTTCCTGTAGAACTTGTAAACCTGTCTTCAATATCCAAAGTATAGGATCCAACTTCGTTATTGATTAAAAGATAATCTACATTTTCTGCGCTTAAAGTTGATTTAGGCCTGTCTTTAACCGCAAAATTAGCACTAAACATCCCATTGCCATGGGTAGCTGCCGCAGCAAACCCATCGCTACGGGTTTTTACTTGAACTACCAAGGCATCCTCGATAGTTTCCGTTCCAATATTTAAAACTTCTCGGGTCCAAATTGTATTATTACCGTTAATAGTTTCTGTATAGTATAGACCTGTGCTGGTCCCTACTATATACCCATCGTGGTTACCAATCATACTAAACCAACGTACTGACGGACCGTTCCCTGAGCCATCCGAATTCTCCTCAAGATTACCACTAATACTTTTCCAAGTTTCCCCAGAATTTTCAGTCATCCAGATGCTTTTTACACCATAATTAGACTTTGTAACAAATACACGTTCATCATCTGTGGGATCTACATATATACAATTAATACGTCCTGGTCCCATTCCCTTATTAGTTGCTAAATTACTACTTCGTGTAGCCCCTGGTAAATTAGCATTATCTACTCTAAAAATTCCACCTAATTCTGCACCAAAATAAAGCCTATGCTGCACCGGATAAGTGGAAACATCCATAGCCGTTATTGACGAACCTAAAGGATTTCCATTCACTGTATACCAATTGGTACCTGTTGGCTGCTGGTTTGCGCTGGGGATGCCATCTAGATTATAATTAACCAACATACTACCAGCTCTCGGCATATACATTATGTTATCGTTATTATGGTCTAGCAAAAAGGGTGTTATAAAACTGAAATTTCCTGAAGCAATGGATGGTGTTATCCTTGTAGAACTATAGGAGCCGCTGTTCGATTCGTACTCCAAACGATAAACATTAGCAAATTGTGAAGACACATAAAGAGTATTGCCGTTGTCTGCAATGGCATTATAGGCCCCATCACCGCCATACTGTTGATACCAAGGATCCTGTAAATCAGTTGAACTACCGTACCACGAGCCATTATCTTGAAAGCCAGCCAGCAAATTATCTGAACTTCCTGAAGGATCAAATGAAACCGCATAGGGATGCGTAGTTAAATAATTATTATTTAAGGACTCCCAACTAGTAACACCACTTAAGATATTCTGAGTAAAATGCAAACCGCCATCTGTTGCTGAAATCGCATTTGATGGATTGGAAGGCAAAAACACCAAATTATGCTGATCGGGATGATGGTTGGGGTAGACATTCCAAGCACCTGAGAGACTATAACCTCCTATCCAACCAGAGTTGTTGATTTCGGTAATAAAACCATTGTTGGAACGGTATAGATTTGTGCCTCCTACAAAAACAATATCCGAATTACTAGGATGTACTTTTATCATCATATTGAAACCACCTTGGGTATTAACACCAAATGTTTGATCTTTGGGTAAGCCCGAAGAACGATCTACCCAAGTGTCTGTATCTACTTGATATCTGTATAAATACTCATCTCCTCGAATATTATCGGCGAAAATCCAAACAAAATTTTCGTCAGAAGGATCTATCTCGATAACAATTCTTCCAATATAAAGTGTTGCATCAGACAATGCGGATGGTGTAATATCTGTCCAATTATCGCCATCGGTAGAAACTGATATTCGAGATGCGATATTGTTACTATTACCTGAACTATCTTGTCCATCTTCTTTACTGGCCGTCACATATATTTTCCCTGTTGGGCTAATATTTACTTCAGTAATAAAACTTAAATTGGCATCGAAAGCTAATTCCACAACATCTGGAGCTGACGCTTTTATTCTATATACACCATTTATCGCAGAGAAATACAAATCGCCATTAAGTGGGTTTACAGCTAGCCCATTTATATAATCAAAATCGGAATTGGTTGTAACATTCATGTCGTTGGTATCCAGTATTCTGGTCCAAGTAAGCCCACTATCCATAGATTTATAAATACCAGTACCTTGATACAAAGCGCCAATATTTTTGGCAGAAGTACCTCTTAAGGAAGCAGAATTACCAAGGTGCTCTCCACTAGCATAGTACCAAATATTTCTCGAACCTGACCTGGGATCTTGAACTATAGCGGTGATACCAGGATTTTGATTTGCTGCTGTTACTCGATTCCATGAAGTCCCGCCATTTATAGAACGCCATAAACCACCGGAAACACCACCTGCAAAAACAATGTTCTCATTGTCTAAGTCTAATGCCAAAGCCCTAGTTCTTCCACCAACATTACCCGGACCTCTGGCAGTCCAAGAAGCTGAAATTTTGCTTTTGACATTGCCTTTATTTTTGGACATAAGACGTTTAAGTAAGCTGCCTTTAGGAAGTTTATTAGAAAATGACTTTTCCTTTTGACGGATATTTTTAGGAATTTTACCTGTATTGGGATTTTTTAACAATTCAAACTCGTAAGCAATACGATCTGCTGCTTTATCACCGATTATTTGTCTTTTGTTAGATGTTACACCAGATTTACTATCGTATAGTTTAGATCTTTTATATAAAGCATGTCCTGGGGTATTATTGAACTTTGGTGATTTCTCCTGAGAAATAACATTCAGGGAAAATAAGCTTATTACTAGGCCAAAGGCCAAGTTTTTTAAGTAATAGTCATTTAATAACATATAATTTTAGTTTTTAGGGGATTAATTGAAGTTAGTTTGTTACTTGTAAAGTTTATTCTAAACGATTTATCAAGTTATGATTATTCCATTTTAGTCATGTTTTTATGATGCTTTTCATTTTTTTAGGAAGTTTTAAAATACATAAAAAACTATTTATTTAAAAGACTGAAATATATGGATGAAAATAACTGTTTTTAGAGGAGAAAAATCAACTTACATTTTTAGTGCATTTAGAGCAACACTTAAAAAATTTCACCTCACATAGACAAAAACTCGAAAAATAACCATCAGACAAAAATAATTCTTTATGTAATTTTTAATGTATACCGGTATATACTGTTGTTTATTGGGTGAACCAATAGTTAAAACTATAAAATACCTTATGTACTTTAAAAAGTAAAACCACTTAAGCAAATAATTGTTAAGTGGTTTCTATTATTTAGAGATTTTACTAAAGTAAGCATCAGGTAACGAATGGTTGCAGTAATATATTTACAAAAAACAACTCGATTTAGTGTGCTACATTACCTTTAAAAAAAGCACCAATCATTGAAAATATTTGATTTACCTAATTCTTAATTTGGGGCTTTAATATAAAAATCTTAATGTTTATTTCTTAATTATTTTATAAGTACCTACAGCATTATCTATAGTTACTTTCATTAAGTAAATACCACTTTTTAAGTTAGAAATATTTACTTCTTTTCTTAAACCGTTTACAGGTGCGCTTAATGCATTCTGACCTAAAAGGTTATAGAACTCTACTTTCTCTATATTTTTAGAAGCAGATAAGTTTACAAAATTGTTTGTAGGGTTTGGTGCAAAAGAAAAGTTGTTGTCTGCCTTAAATTCTTTATTAGACAAAGCACCTGCTATAATACTTATTTCGTCTAATAATACTGGAGAACCATCTGCATCTGGTTGAAGAGCTATTGCTAAATAGTAATCATTAGCATCACCCGTAGTAAACTCGAATGACGCCGAATTGTATGCATCAGTAGACAAAGTACTTCTCTTTATTTTAAATGCATTATTATCTATATACCCACCAGTTCCATCATTGACAGCTTGGTTCGCGTTCCCAGCATTCGTTAAAACCTTAAATACTAAAACTTTTGTGTCATTACCTACATTAGCGTTTACTTTTCTTACTCTGTATGAACACGTGTATGTAGTATTTGCGTCCAATATCACATTTTGGTTAACCTTAGCAGCAGCCTCGCTGCTGTCTAATTGGAGAGCATAAGTACCCGCATCTGCATTTGATGACACAACAGTACACCTTTCCGCAAACGGGTCGCTAGGAGCTATCCAAAAGCCAGTTTCTTTGACGTCTGGGTCTGTTCCACCCACTTCTACTTGTGCTGCACCTGCGGCACCGATCGCTTCAAACCCCCCATCGACTATTATTTGTCCAAAAGATAAAGACGATACACACAACGCCATGATAAATGTAATTTTTTTCATAATTGTTTAATTTTATTAATTAATAATTTATTGTTGTAGCAAATTTAAGTGTTTATCAACCTAAACTTAGGGGTAAAAATGGTGCAATTAAAGGGTATTAAATGAGCAAAACACCCACTTCTTACCCATTTTACAATAATTTATTTTATAATTAATTTAAAATGACCTGTACCCGAATTACTTTCAAGACTAATAAAATAGACACCTGCAGGGTACCCTTCCATATTAAAAGGATATGTGTTGAGATGTTCTTCATTTTCAAATATATAATTCTTTATTGTTTGTCCAGAAATATTATGGATAGATACTATACTTCCACCCTTAAGATTTGAAACATTTATTTTAAATTTTCCTTTGCTTGGATTCGGAAAAACTTCTATGTTATAGTTTAACGTATTATCAACAAAATCTAAACCTAAAGTTTGGTCTACTATAGGGGTGTTACTAAAGTTAATAACCTGAGCATCTACAAGATATATAGCTGCAAAATTATCGTCACAATCAGGGCAAGTAACTCCAGAAACGCAATCTGGGTTATTTGGATGACATTCATCTATATAATTCGGATCAAAGCGATAAGCCAATTCTATAGGATTATTTCCAATTTTATCTGTTAAGCTAATAATATCTGGCCGAGCAATTGCTCCTGGGCACCAACCTGCACGACTATTATACCAAGTACCTTGCTGCCCATAGCAATTATCTGGATTTGGGTTGCATCTTTTTTCTATGTCTTGCTCAAAAATTGTGTTGCCGTCTGCATCTATAAAATTAATGGCATCGTAAAACTCTGCTGCATTTTGAGAGTTATTTGCACCCCAGCCATGGCCTGTTGTCATTAAACGTAAATGAGAATTTACAATATTGTTGTTGTATTTATAATTAATTTTGGGCACTGGTTGTAAATTAGTTGGGTTTCCTAATGGAAAAGTTCCATCCCAGATTTCATCTACTTGAGAATAAAGATATTCTGGTGTACCTTTTTGATACTCGAAATCGAGAGTGATTTGCCAACCACCCGTTCCCCAAGTATCGATAAACATTTGCATATCAAATTCTCCTTGCAATAATGATGCGTAATCTGTAACATCTATCTCGTGGTCACAACCAACATTATAAGGTGTCATATATCTTATTAGCTCTATCCAATTGCCATCTGGTGCTTTTATATTAATATAACCTTTTCTATCCCAGTCATCGCAATTTCCTGTAGCAGAAGGACATTCTACCGTTAATTTAGCTATTATCTTATCGTAGCTACCAACATGCTGTGGTAAGGTATAGCTACCATTAAACCAACGGCTATTTGTGCCGTTAAATTCAATAACAACGTCTTGCATGGTTGTTACCGTTTGTGAGTTTACAGTATTTGTTACATTTATAGTTCTTGTAATACTTGCGCTGGCACCGTTAGAGCCAGAGGCAGTAATATTAATGGCATGATTACCATACCCCGAGGGAGTCCACCAAAAGGTGTAATCACCTTCTGAATTGCCCAAATTAATAGAAGTACCATCAATTTCTATGTTTACATTATTTACTGCTAAATATGACGGACCACTCATTTCTGCATTGATATAAATGGGATAAGCGTGCAACTGAGGCATTTCAATAGGAAAGTTTTCTGTTAAGCGTGTACTTAAAATAGGGGTAAAATCTGAAACATCTGTAACCTTGAATGTTTGGGAAACTTGCGCATTATAATAATTGGCATTCCCTTCTTGTTCTGCCTTAACCTCTACCAAACCTCCTGTTCCATTTAAAGTAATTTTATTGCCAGAAATTGTAGCCGGACCAGAAACGATACTGTAGGTAATATCCAATCCAGAACTGGCAACAGCATTTATATTAAATGGAGCAGCATCGGTGAATTTATCAGAGATATTACTAAAATTAATCGTCTGATTTTTTTGTCCGGTTGATTCATCATCACTGAGGAAATACAAATCTCCCGTATGAATATTACCATAATTCGTATTAGTACTGGAAGTATATACCATTTTAACATAACGTGTAGAAACGGCACCGAAAGATTTTTCTTGTTTTGAAACATCATTATCACTTGTCCAAGAGAAGTTCCCTATTGTTTCTGGAGTACCCCAGTTTATACCATCATTACTAAAATAAACCTCATAACCAATGGCTCTATGTAAAGATTTAGCAGCGTTTGGTGTATAGACAAAACCACTAACATTATATGCATTACCAAGATCTATTTCTACAAAGGCTGGTAATGAAAAACCAGCATCATTATATAGTGCCCACCATGTTGAATCGCTATTATCGAAAGCATGGGCTACAGGATGTTCAGTATTATCGCTGCTGTAATTTAAAACGGTGTAATTAGACTTTGGAATAGGTGTACTTGACCAAGTATTAGTATTTATAGAAATACTAGAGATAATAATCAATAGCGATTTTATGTATTTAGATAGTATTGTTTTCATGATGTGATATGTATCTCTAATTAAGTTGTTTGTTATTTACCAAAACATTATTAACATTTTGGTTTGCTTTAATTTTTTTTGGGTATTAAAGCGTTATTTAACCCTTATAAAACTAATTTTTAGTGTATGAAAAACGCAGACCTTCCGAATTTATAGGCACAAAAGTAAACATCCAGTTTTGATGTTTTGTAGTACAAGGTACTTTCACCATTATTTCATTCCAACCTTTTTTTAATTGAATAACTGCCGGTTCTCTTAGCCAATATAATTCCTCATCAGTCCAGGGTATTTCTCTATCAATCCCATTAGACCAACCTTTTTGTTTAAAAGGTTTCCATCCAGGATTCTCCCATTTCGGTCCTTTAAACACTTTGCCATTAACCCATACTTTTCCACCATTAATATCCCAAGATTCATTTTTAGCAATTCCTGTATAAATTCTGTTTGCTCGTAAAGGAGACTCAAAATTAATATGCGCTTTTAAAAATTTATCAGAATCACTAAAAATATAAGTTCTGGCATACACCGTTTCTTCTGGTTTTGCATCTGGATAATGCCCTTGTTTAGTATCTCTATCTTTAATTATTAAAGAGTTTCCTTTTGCATTTTTCCACAAAAGTGTCTTTCCTTGATATACTAATTTTTCATGAGCATTTTTAACAAGGCTATCTCCTTGATTTTTGCTAAAAGGGCCTATGAGTTGCCATTGGGTATTGCTTTGTTTAAAATATGGAAAAGGTAACTTGCTAAAATACTGCTCTTTGTGAGATAGCAAAAAATCTTCAAATGCCGAAAAATGATTTGCGGCTTTGGTTCCAGACAAAGGTAAATTTTGCTGATAAGCTTTTGGACTCGAAATTACATCGGCGGTCCATAATGACCAAGAATACGTTAGTAAAGATGTATAAACCGGATGTTGCAGGTAAATATCATTTTCAGACCAAACGTTTACATCTGGCCATAAACAAAGTATACCTCCAAGCACCTTATTTTTGGACTTATCACCAATAGGTCTAAAAAACAATTGATTAACGCCAGACATCGGTTCAAAATTATTGATATAACTAAACTTTGAATCTATTTCAAAATATCCTTCAATATCATGCTTTTTTTTCTGTTCACCCCAAGCTTGTAGCGTCACTGTTTTTGGCATTTTTAATCCTGGTGTCCAAGCTACAACCTTACGCCCATGAGACTCAATATAATTTACCATTTTTAGAACAAACTCCTCTGGGTTACTAATTTTAACCTCATCAGAACCCATATGGAAAATTGGGACTAAATCTTTAGGTATTTCATTAAAAAACTCCTTCAATACGTTCTCAAGAATTTTCATACCCTCAGGCGATTCCATTTTACAACCCATAGATTTAATAAAGGAATCACTGTGACCAGGAATGTCTATTTCTGGAATGACGTTAATGTGTTTGCTTTTCGCATACTTAATAAAATCACGGATTTCTTCATAAGTGTAATATTTACCTGGGTTCCTTGATGGTCTGTGATTTTTACCATCCGTAAGTTCTGGATATATTTTACTTTCAATTCGCCAGGCGGGGCGATCAGTTAGGTGCCATTGAAACGTATTCAGCTTGTACTTTGCCATAATATCCAATTGCTCTTTTAATAAAGCGATACTTTGAAAATTACGTCCAACATCTATCATAAATCCTCTAATAGGAAATTGAGGTTTATCCTTTATTTTACAAAGATGGATTTTGTTAGTATCGTTTTCAGTTTTTATTAACTGCCTTAAAGTTTGCAAAGCATAAAAGAAGCCCGCTTCGCCAGATGCAGCAATATAAATACCTGATTTACTCACTTTCAATTCATATCCTTCTTTTAAAATTTTATCATTGTATTTAAACCTTAAAACAAACTTTTTTTGTTCATTAATAGTTATATTTTTTACCTTAAAAATATGATTGATTTCGCTAATTAATTGAGGTGAAATTTTTTCTACATCCTTAATATATATATCTGTTATCGCCAATTTATTGTTATCCCAAACGATGTTTTGAGGGTAAGGGATTAACTTTACTGGTGCACTTTCTAACTCTTTGGATGTAAACTTTGTTTCAAATATATCATCAATTATTGCTTTATCAGAAAGTTCTAGATTCTGAGAATTTAAACTTGAAGACATAAAGGAAAAACAAAAAATAATAGTAATTGTACTAATTACAGATTTTATGATTTTATTTGAATTTTTAATAAACATAGTAATGACTTGTATTTAGACTTTTTTGGTATATTTCTGAATTCACAAAAATGGTTTTTTAAACCGACTAATTGCTCTTATTCAATTGTTTTTTATTATTTCTAGCTCTCTCATCATTGCAGCTACTATTTCGGGATTTTTATCTGCTAAGTTATTTTGCTGACTTCTATCCTCTTTTAAATCATACAACTGCATATTTTTATCTCTTCCCGTTTCATTTTTCACCCATTTATTTACTCTTTTAGGGCCTTTATGAGGTGGAATTAAAACGTAATTTCCTTTAATGAATGAAGTAATATTATTTTGACCCAAAAGTAAATTTTGTCTACCTACCTTGGATATTCCTGTTAAAGCATCCAAAATATTCTCACTATCTGGAGTTGTATTTTGTTGCCCCACCAAACTTGCCAAAGAAGCGGTTAAATCTATCTGGCATACTAGGGCATCAGAAACACTTGGTTTAATTTTTGCTGGCCAACGAACCATAAAAGGCACGTGGGTTCCTGCATCAAATAAACTGTATTTACCACCTCTTAATCCTCCACGAGGTGTATGTTTACCGATTTTTGTTTCGGACTCATCATGATAGCCATCATCTAAAACCGGTCCGTTATCACTAGAAAAAATTACAATAGTATTTTCAGCTATCCCTAATTTCTCTAATTCATTCAAAAATTCACCTACAGCCCAATCAGCCTCTAATATGACATCGCCTCTTGGTCCTAAACCAGATTTTCCCGCAAATCTAGGATGTGGAATTCTCGGAACGTGTGGCTGGTGCAAACTATAAAATAAAAAGAAGGGAGTATCTTTGTGAT
>Ga0233426_10004441_pt1 | contig 10558 bp, 7 predicted proteins | sample SI_118_April2016_6_FD_179875 | JGI IMG/M metagenome (GOLD analysis project Ga0233426, IMG submission 179875) | Seawater microbial communities from Saanich Inlet, British Columbia, Canada - SI_118_April2016_10_MG | ecosystem: Environmental > Aquatic > Marine > Inlet | place: Canada: British... | reverse complement strand
TCAGTTCACTAGTTATCAATTAAACCCGTTTTCTTACAATCCTGCTTTTGCTGGTGTAGATGGAACCACTCAAATGAATGCACTTATCCGTAATCAATGGGCTGGTGTAAATGAAGCTCCTGAAACGAATGTTTTAAATGCTTATGGATTGCTTCATAATGAGAAAATGGCAATAGGAGGTACCGCATTTAAAGATGCGGCCGGACCTGATAGTAGAGTAGGTTTGTCAGCTTCTTACGCTTACCACCTTAAAGTGTCTGATAAAATGAATCTTTCATTGGGTTTATCTTTAGGCTTATTGCAATATAGATTAGACCATACGGTTATCATTCCTTTTGATGATGGCGATCCTGTTTTTAATTCTGGAATATTATCTAGTGTAGTTCCTACAGCCTCTTTTGGAGCTTATTTACATGGCCAAGATTTCTATGTGAGTTTTGCCGCTCCACAAATCTTGTCTAGTAGTTTTAATGTTACAGATGATTTAGATAATGGCTTGTTGTTTGGAGGACTAACCAATCATTTCTTTTTAGGTGGTGGTTATGTTAAAGAGTTAAGTAGTGATTTTGATTTAGAACCTTCCGTTCTGTTAATGTATGCTCAACCGGCTCCTATTGCTATAGATGTAATGACTAAGGTTACTTACAAAGATTATATCTGGTCAGCAGTTTCTTACAGGCTAGGAGACGCTCTTTCATTGTATATTGGCTATGACATCAGCGATCAGTTTTACATTGCCTATGGCCATGATTTTGTAGTTTCTGAACTTTCTTCTGCTACTTCAGGTAGTAATGAATTTAAGTTAGGTTTTAGGTTTCTTAAACCAGAATAAAAAAAACCTTCTTATAAAAGTATAAGAAGGTTTGTATGTCTCAACGATAAATGCTAACCAAAAACAAGTGTTACGACAGAGCAAATTTAATGCTTAGTAATAACCATTAACAAAGCTTAAAACTATCTTTTTAACACTATTTTGTTAGTATAGGGCTGAGTTTAGTAATTAAAAAACGAAATGCTAGGATTTGTTTTAGCCTTTTTTGTAGGAGTAACTCTGGGTTTGTTAGGCGGAGGAGGCTCTATTCTTACACTTCCGATTTTAGTTTATTTTATGGGGGTAGAACCTTCCAAAGCTACCGCATATTCTTTATTCATTGTAGGTGTGTCTGCCTTAATTGCTACCCAGCGATTTTATGTTAAAAAATTAATTGACTTCAAGGTTGGACTGTTCTTTGGAATTCCATCTTTTGTTGGAGTATATATTGTCAGAATGTGGGTGGTTCCTATAATTCCGGATCCGTTTTTTTCGATTCTAAATCTAGAAGTTAGTAAGGATTTATTTCTATTATTATTTTTCGTTATTATTATGCTTGGCTCTGGTTTTTCAATGCTTTTTTCTAATAGAAAAAACAAACCATTTCAGAAGAAAATAAATTATTATTTAATATTATTCGATGGTCTTTTTGTTGGAGCTATCACTGGTATGGTAGGAGCAGGAGGAGGTTTTTTAATTGTTCCTGCTTTAGTGTTGTTAACCGGATTAGATATTAAAAAAGCTATTGGAACTTCGTTGTTTATTATTTCGTTTAAATCTTTGTTAGGATTTATTGGAGATTTAGGAACTGAAATTGATTGGAATTTATTACTCGTTTTCACTTCTATTTCTTGTGTTGGAATTTATTTTGGAGTTTATATTTCTAAATTCATTAAACCAAAAAGCATTAAAAAATATTTCGGTGTTTTCGTAGTGTTAATTGCATTTGTAATTATTTTAAAAGAGGTATTATGGTAAATAAAGGAAGTAAACTATACAGCGTTTTATTTTTTAAATGCCCAGCTTGTCATGAAGGAGATTTTTTTCTTTCTCATCCTTACGACTTAACTAAAGCGGGTGACATTTATAAGTCTTGTAATGCTTGTCAAACTAAGTTTAGCAAAGAGCCTGGTTTTTACTATGGTGCAATGTATATTTCTTACGCTATTGCTGTTGGTCTTTCTATTTCGATCTATCTTATGTTTAATATTCTTAACTATGACATCTCTGTAGAGCTATTTTTATTAGTTTATTCCGTATTTATTTTATTAGTATCTCCATTGATTTATGCGTTATCAAAAATAATTTGGGCTAATATTTTTATTAAATTTCACAAAAAATAATTTAGGATGATAATACATCAACTTTATACTAAATGTCTCTCAGAGTCGGCTTACTACATTGAGTCAAATAAGGAGGTTGCTATCATTGACCCTCTTAGAGATATAGACGTATATATTGAAATGGCTACTAAAAGTCACTCTAAAATTAAATTCATTTTCGAAACTCACTTTCATGCTGACTTTGTTTCCGGACATGTAGAACTTGCTCAAAGAACTGGAGCAACTATTATTTATGGGCCAAAGGCGCAACCTAATTTTGATTTTTATTCTGGAACTGATTTAGAACTCTTTATTTTAGGTGAAATATCTATTCAATTGTTACATACTCCTGGTCATACTTTAGAGTCTAGCTGTTTTTTGTTGAAAAATTCTAATCAGGAAAACCATTGTATTTTTACTGGAGACACTTTGTTTGTTGGTGATGTTGGTAGGCCTGATTTAGCCGTAAAGTCAGATGACTTAAGCCAAGAAGATTTGGCGTCTATGCTTTACGATTCTATTCAAACAAAAATTCTTCCTTTAGATGACAATGTAATTGTATACCCTGCTCATGGTTCTGGGTCTGCATGCGGTAAAAATATAGGTTCAGAAACTTTTTCAACTATTGGAGAACAGAAAGCTCAAAATTATGCTTTGCAGTCTATTTCAAGAGATAAGTTTATACAAGAAGTTACTTCAGGTCTTTTAGCGCCTCCAAAGTATTTTTATACCGATGTAATGATGAACAAAAACGGCTATGATTCTTTGCAGGATGTTATTGAACGAAACAATAACCGTTTAACGCTCGACAAAGCTCTTTTACTTCAGTCTAAGGGAGCTTTTGTGTTAGATGTAAGAAATGCTATCGACTTTGCTTCAGGATTTTTAAAAGGGGCTGTCAATATAGGTCTTGATGGTCAGTTTGGCCCTTGGGTTGGTTCTTTGATTGATTCAGAGACTCCGTTAATTATAGTTTGTGATTTGGATAAATCAGAAGAAACATTTGTTAGGCTTGCAAGAGTAGGTTATGAAAATGTTTCAGGATATCTTGCAACTTCTGATTTGCCATCCATACTCGATTCTATAAATTCTATTTCTACTAAAGAGTCCGCTGAGATTATTGAAAGAGGCAACTCTGTAGTTCTAGATGTAAGAAAGCCAGGGGAAATAGATAGTGGCTATGTTTTAAATTCAAAACATTTAAGATTACAAGAACTTGAAACTAGATTAAACGAATTAGATAAAGAATCCGAAATTATTGTTTACTGCGCTGGAGGTTATCGATCAATGATTTCCTGTTCTATATTAAAGAAAAACGGATTCAATAAATTAATTAATGTTAACCAGGGGTATTCGAAATTAAAACATGAAGATATTTCACTTTCTGAAAATGCTTGTAAAGCCTAAAAATATGGATAAATTAAAATCATTATTGTCTATGTCTGATGTCAATCTAATAGATGTCCGAACGGTAGAAGAATTTCAATCTGGATCAGTAGCAAATGCTATTAATATCCCGATGTCTGAAGTTACATCTAGACTAGAAGAGCTAAAAAAATTAGAGCCAATGGTTGTGTTTTGCAAGTCAGGAAATAGGTCGGGACAGGTGCAAGCCTATCTTGAGCAGGAGGGTATTCAGCAAATTGCTAATGGCGGTGGTTGGTTAGAGCTTAATAGAGTTTTAGCGGATTTGACTTAGTCAATTGCCTTAAAAATATATCCTTTTTTAGAGAAATGAGATAATATTTTTGGCAGTAATACTTTTAAGTTTTCTTCTGATTTAAGGTTGTCATGTAGTAGTACAATAGATCCCTTGTCTATTTTTTTTGTTAGATTATTAAATGTACTTAGTGGTGATATTGTTTGATCGAAATCCCAACTATTTATATCCCACATTATAATCTTGTACTTTCTTTTTAGTTTGTTTATCTGAGGCAAAGTTATTCTTCCGTGAGGAGGTCTGAAAAGTTTGGTGTTAGTTAAAGATTGACAATTTTCCACATCCTCTGAATACTTTTCTGTTGATGTATTCCAGCCGCTTAAATGGTTATAGCTATGGTTTCCTATTTGGTGTCCTTTATTAGAAATGTAGTCGAATGCTTTTGGGTGTTCTGCTATATTTTTACCTAGACAAAAAAAGGTTGCTTTTGCATTAACCTTATTGAGTTCGTCAACTATCCAATTTGTGAGCTCTTTAGTCGGGCCATCATCAAACGTAAGATAGATAACCTTTTCATTGGTTTTAAATCGCCAATGTAAGGAGGGAAATAAAAATTGAAACCACTTAGGGATTTTAATAATCTTCATTGTAGTGGTTTCAACTTTATTTATTGTAGTTCTTTGTATTGCTGCTCTATCTTGTCAAACAGTTCTTTTTCTTTGTATTGATTGGTGATAGAGTATAGGCTTCCAATTACTTGGTTAGCAATTTGATAATCTCTCTTCATTGAGCTAAGTTGTTTTTCCTCTAATGAGTTGTAGTAACTCAGCTCATCGAAATAATGATCAACAAGAATTTCTAATATTTCTTTACCTTTTTCATTCTTACCAATTTTATAATAACTTTCTGCCAGCGGTAAGTTGAAATAATTGAATGGTACTGCGTTGTAAGGCATTACTTCCAAGCATTTGTCTAAAACTATTTCTGCTTTATCAAACTCTCCTTTTCTTATTAATTCTTCTGCTAATCTGGCAAAGTTATTTCTGAAGTTTAAGGTCATTCTTCTATTAGTTTGATCTAAATAGACGTTAGGATCTTGCATGTTTCCCCATTTGAATTTATTTATTACGTTGTCAAACATTTCATCAGAAGCTACAGATCCCGTTTGTCCATCGCTACTTTTTGTGATGTAAGGAACGAATCGATAAGCAAGTCCTTCTAGCTGGAAATAGTTTTCTAAACCCATGAAATTATCACCACCAACTGTAATAGCAAAATAGATAGGAGTGTCCCAATTAAAGTTAGCTAAAATATCAAGAACCATTAATTGGTTTTTCTGTATTCCGCCACCTTTTAATTCCCAACGAATTTCATCCACAATTAAATCTGCTTTATCAGCCGATACAATTCCTTTTTCTAAAATAGCTTCTTTGTTAACCGTTATTTTTAATTTTCTAGATGGACAATAATTGTTTTTTCCTCTTTGGGTAGGTATTTTTGTTTTTTCAGAGTCATCTCCAATCCATTTAATTGCATCGGTTACCTCTATATAATCAAATTTTTCGAATCTAGGATCTTCATAAATTGGAATATAATCTCTTGTGCCTTGTTTGTATTTACTCCAGTCTAAAGAGCTAGGAATTGGGCTAGCATCATAAGCAGCTCTTCTCATTTGATCGATGTACCAATCGGTATTAAACAAGCTAAGGTTAACCACTCTAATGTCGGTTCTAATACCTTCCACTTCTTGAGCATACCAAAGTGGGAAAGTATCGTTATCCCCATTGGTAAATATTATTGCGTTTGGAGCACATGAATTTAGATAATTAGAGGCGATATCTCTTGCAGTATACCGGTTAGATCTATCATGATCGTCCCAGTTTTGGGAAGCCATCAAAGTAGGAACTAAAAGCAAACATGCTAAAGTTGCTAAAATTGAGCTAGACATTTTAGGAAGTTTCTTACTTAAGAAATCAACAATTGCTAAGACGCCTATTCCTATCCAAATACAAAATGCATAAAAGGATCCTACATAAGCATAGTCTCGCTCTCTAGGCTGAAAAGGATATTGGTTTAGATATACTACAATTGCAAGACCAGTAAATAAGAAAAGTAAGGTAACAACTAAAGCATCTTTATTGTGTGTTTTAAAATGAAAAAACAAACCAATTAAACCTAATATTAAAGGAAGTAAATAATATTTATTTCGACCTTTATTGCTTTCCATCCCACTAGTAATGTTCTCTTGAGAGCCTAGTCGAAAGTCATCAATAAGTGAAATTCCGCTCAACCAATTTCCTTTATTGATTTCACCATGTCCTTGAATGTCGTTTTGTTTTCCTGCAAAATTCCACATAAAATACCTGATGTACATATGGCCTATTTGATATCTAACAAAATAGGTGATGTTTTCTGCAAAGGTAGGAGGGGTTTTGTCGTTTTTTTTGCCGCTCCATTGTCTATATGCATCTTTATGAACCTTTTGTGAGGAACTCCACATTCTTGGGAAGAATCCGCTAAATTCACTGTCATAAACAGGTTTTGAGTCTGTGTTTGGGTTTGAAATTACGTATTCCCCTTTGTTTTCATCTTTTTTATATACAGGGTTTCCGTCTTCTATATCAACTACTTTAGCATTGTAGTATTGACCGCTTAAAATTGGCCAATCTCCATACTGCTCCCTATTTAGATAAGACAACAAGCTTACCGCATCTTCCGGGTTGTTTTCGTCAATCGGAGGGTTTGCATTTGATCTAATTACTAAAACGAAAAAAGTAGAATAACCTATCAGAATAAAAGCAAAACTAACTAAGCCCATGCCTAGCATAGGTTTTTTCATTTTTTTATAAGAAAATAGCCCAACAACAATTATTGAGATAATTAAGACAAAATATATTATGGTTCCAGAATTAAAAGGAAGGCCAACTGAGTTAACAAAAAATAGTTCAAACTTTCCTGCCAAACTAACTATTCCTGGAATGATAATACCTTGAATACCTCCTGTAACAATTACTCCTATTAGAAAAACTAATATTATTCCAGCAAGTGATGTTTCGTGTTTTTTAAAGTAGTAAATAAAAATTAAAGCAGGTATTGCTAGCAAGTTAAGTAAATGGACTCCAATTGATAATCCTATAATGAATGAGATTAAAACTATCCATCTTGACGCGTATTTATCATCTGCTTCTGATTCCCATTTCAATATTGCCCAAAAAGTTATAGCAGTAAAAAAGGACGACATTCCATAAACCTCTCCTTCTACTGCAGAAAACCAAAACGAATCGGAAAAAGTGTAAGCCAAAGCACCAACAAGACCACTACCAATAATTGCAACTATATTAGAGTCTGTTAGTTTTTCAGAATTAAGTATAATTTTTTTAGATAATGCTGTGATAGTCCAAAATAAGAACAGTATTGTAAGTGCACTAAAAAAGGCAGACATTAGATTAATCATAAACGCTACTTGACTTGTGTCAGATGCGAATAAAGAAAAGAATCTTCCAAAGATTTGAAACAATGGGGCTCCAGGAGGGTGACCAACTTCTAGTTTGTAAGCGGTGCTTATGTATTCTCCGCAATCCCAAAAGCTTACTGTTGGCTCAAGAGTTAGGTAGTAGGTTATCATAGCAACAGCAAAAGCTATCCACCCAAACAGATTATTAAGTTTTGTATATTTCATTTTGAAGTAATTTCATTTTGTGATTGCTAAATTATAAAATTATTCAAGCTAAACTGTCTCATTAACCTGAAAATATTTTTTAAAATTTTAAGCAAGAAAATTTTGTTTGAATTGATTTAAAAGTATTTTTGCAAACGTATTTCTTAATACTGCCCGATGGTGTAACTGGCAACACGTCTGTTTTTGGTACAGAAGAGTCTAGGTTCGAGCCCTAGTCGGGTAACATAAGGCCGCTGATATTTCAGCGGCCTTTTTTGTTTGTATTTTTCTTGTTTTTATCGATAATTTGTTATATTTGTTAGTTCCACTTGAATTTACCTAACCTAAACAAGTAAGTATGAGATATTTTTACATTCTATCCAATATTTGGATTCGTCCATTTCTATTTTTATTAGTGATCTGTTTGTCTTTTAATAGCCAAATTCAAGCCCAATGCACTAATCCTACTTTTTTTCAGATAAATAGTGTTTCTGATACGAGCGCCTCTTTAGAATGGTCTCCTGTTTCTAACGCCTCTAGCTATAGAATAAGTTTTAAAAAAGAGGGTGAGAGCTGGCAATTTGCAACAAGTCCAATAGATATTCCTTCATCACAAACTAGTGTTGTTGTTGCTGATTTAGATGAGTTTACGAATTATCAGTACCGCATAAAAACTTTTTGTGATTCAGATTTAAGTAGTACTTGGTCTGTTGCTCAGCAGTTTACTACAACAACTAATTTAAATGTTGACTGTATTGGCATTCTTAATGGTGATGCTTTTATTGATGGTTGTGGTAATTGTGTTGGAGGTAATACTGGTAACGAAGCTTGTATAGATTTCACTCCTTCTATTACTTTAGCTTTATCTCAGTTAGAAGCACAGACACTTTCTGATATTTCTTTTACTATTTCTCAAGATGCTAATGAGCCAGATATGTTATCGTCTGTATTTGTTAGTGATGGAGGTAGTTTTGATTTTTCTTCTCTTTCTGCTTCTCAGGTGGTAGGACAGGGTGGTGCTATTGCTGGTGGCGGATTTTTATCTTCTTCATTTACTTTATCAGTTGATTTTATAATTGATGCAAATAATGTTACCCTTACAGCTATTGATGATGAGAACGGTTCCTTAGTAGGAACTTTTGAACTTCAGAATAGCTCTTCAGGAATTCAGGTTTTATCTGTTGCTCCTCAAGATGGCAACAATACTACTAATGGAAATAGTTTAGAGGTTACCTTATCCAATTTATTTATCACGCCTTCTGTTGCTGATTTAGCTTTTGTAACCACTATTACTTCAGAAACTGGTCCTGTTGACTCTCAAGAATTTGTTTTTGAGATCGGATCTTCTGATTGTAACGGCGACTTCAACGGTGATGCTTTTATTGATGGTTGTGGTAATTGTGTTGGAGGTAATACTGGTAACGAAGCTTGTATAGATTTCACTCCTTCTATTACTTTAGCTTTATCTCAGTTAGAAGCACAAACACTTTCTGATATTTCTTTTACTATTTCTCAAGATGCTAATGAGCCAGATATGTTATCGTCTGTATTTGTTAGTGATGGAGGTAGTTTTGATTTTTCTTCTCTTTCTGCTTCTCAGGTAGTAGGACAGGGTAGTGCTATTGCTGGTGGTGGATTTTTATCTTCTTCATTTACTTTATCAGTAGATTTTATAATTGATGCAAATAATGTTACACTTACGGCTATTGATGATGCTGATGGTTCTTTAGTAGGAACTTTTGAACTCCAGAATAGCTCTTCAGGAATTCAGGTTTTATCTGTTGCTCCTCAAGATGGCAACAATACTACTACTGGAAACAATTTAGATGTTACTTTATCAAACTTATTTATTACTCCAACTGCTGGCGATTTAACTTTTATAACCACTATTACTTCAGAAACTGGTCCTGTTGACTCTCAAGAATTTATTTTTGAGATCGGATCTTCCGATTGTAATGGTGATTTCAATGGCGATGCTTTTATCGATGGTTGTGGTAATTGTGTTGGAGGTAATACTGGTAACGAGCCTTGTGTAGATTTTAATCCTTCTGTTTTATTAGAACTTTCTACAACAGATTGTAATGTAAGTTCTGACATTTCTTTAACGATCTCTCAGTCAGCAAATCAACCAGACATGTCAACCTCATTGCTGGTTACTGATGGTGGTTCTTTTGACTTTAGCAGTTTTGAAGTTGGACAAAATGTTGGTTCTGCTTCTTTAGATGCTGCGGGCGGTGATATTTCGTTTAACGCCGTATTAATAATTACATCTTTCCCCTCACAGAATCAAGCGATTCTTTCTGCTGTTAATTCCGATGATGGCTCAATAATGGGGTCATTTACTATTTCAAATATTGAAACAGGAATTTCTGTAGTGGCTAACCCATCTTACAACGATGGAAATAATGTTACCAACGGAAATGTTTCTACTTTAATAATTAACGGATTATTTGTTAACCCAGATTCTCAAGTATTAAACTTTTATATAACTACAAATTCTGAGAATAATGATACAGATAGCCAAACAATATCGTTAAATATTCTTTGCCCTTGCAACCTTTCAGGAGACGCTAACTGTGACAACATTGTCAACTTAGCTGACTTAACCCTTGTATTAAACAATTGGTTGCAAAATGTGTCAACACCTGGCACTAACGGAGATGTCGTTGGATCCAATGATGGTTTTGTTAACTTAAGTGATTTAACTTTAGTTCTTAACAACTGGTTAAGTGTCAATTAAAAAAATAAACAAGTGATTATGAAATATTTTATTCAAAGATTAGCTTTATTATTAGCAGTTTCTGTTGTTACCTTATCTTCTTACGGACAATCTCCCTTTACAGGAATATCTGTCGAAACGATAGATAATAGCTCAGGAGTATTTACCAATGGAGAAGTTACTTACCGAATTTATGCGGAATTAAGTTCTGGACTTCTTACTCAAGTTTTTGCTGATGAGACAAGACCTTTATCTGTTTCTACTACGACCGAATTTTTCAACTTAGGAGTTTTTGGCTCTATAGTTAATTTTCAAAACCTAGTAAATACTGGTGCTTTCGGATTCATCCCTCAGCATGAATATGATTCTTGGATTACTTTCGGAGACA
>Ga0233426_10004439_pt1 | contig 10564 bp, 8 predicted proteins | sample SI_118_April2016_6_FD_179875 | JGI IMG/M metagenome (GOLD analysis project Ga0233426, IMG submission 179875) | Seawater microbial communities from Saanich Inlet, British Columbia, Canada - SI_118_April2016_10_MG | ecosystem: Environmental > Aquatic > Marine > Inlet | place: Canada: British... | reverse complement strand
AAAAAATTCCTTTCCTCCAATGCTGATTGTGTTACCGTTCAAGACTCCAATTGTGGAACTATTTGCAGTAATTGCGGCGGTCCCTCCTGTTGATGCATCACCGGTGAATGCGCCTGCCCCAGGGAATCCACCTGTTATCACCCGTCCTCCGCTAGTTACACCGGCTCCTTTCCAGTTGACACCTAAATCCAAACTTTTTGAAAGTGATACCTCCATTACAAGTGCCTCCACATAGACTTGCATTCTAGGAACATCAAGTTCAATAATAATCTGGTCTAAAGTTGTGAAGGCATCAGAAGGTGCAAAAATCAAGAGAGAATTTGTTGCCTCATCTGCGCTGATAGAAATGTCAGTTTGCCCTCCTGAATCGACAGTTTTGGATTGATTTTGTGCTTCAGGCTTTGGTTTTTCATCCTTTCTGGCAACCTCAGTAATTCTTCCGGTAACTTCTTTGAGCAGGACAGCCATATCTTTTGCCACAGCATGCTTGAGATGATAAAGCTTAAAATTACTTTTTATTTTTCCGCTTTCCTGGAAAACGTCTAACTTTTTAATCAGGGATAAAATTTGTTCAATTTCAAGCCGTCCTGCAATAATGATCAACGAGTTCAGACGCTCTTCCTCAATTATTTTAACAGGACTGGCTTTTGCGGTTTTACCCTCTCCTTTTCCGGCTACTACACTGTCCGAAAATATCTTTGATAGTAGGACCGCCATCCTCTTTGCAGAAGTATTTTCCAGTGCAACCAATTTCAGTTGAGTTTCTCCGGATGTTCCTTGTACTGTGTCAAGTTTTGCAATTAGCTGTAGCACTCGATCTGTTGCCAGGCGATCTGCGATGATTATTAGTGCATTCAGACGAGGTTCTGCGATTATTTTGACGGCACTGCCTGTTGCAGTTTTCCCTTCACCTTTACCTGCAACTATTTTATCTGCAAAAATTTTTGAAAGCAAAGGTGCTAATGTTGTGGCGGAAGCATATTGCAGTGTATGTAGTTTTATCTGCCGGTTTCCTCTAGGAATATCAAGCTGATCTACCAGGTCAATAATTTGCTGGGTTGTCACCGGATTTGCAATAATTATGAGAGCATTGAAAGGTGCAAAAGGTAGAATTTTAATCGATGATGTTTTTGGAAAAACCGTTGTTATGAGTGGAATCAGTTTTGCTGCATCAGAATATTGCAGTTCATGAATGGTTGTTGTAGCTCCTTCTACCGGCACATCAACTTGTTCAATTAACTCAATTATTTCAGCTGTTGTTTCTCTATTTGCAACAATAAAAAGTGAATTCAAGCGAGCCTCAATCAAGAGTTTGAATTTAGGAGGTTTGCCTTTGAGGACAATATTGGAAAACAGTTCAGAAACAGTTTTGTGTATTTCAGTAACATCATTGTGAACTATTTGTATCAATGTGACGATTTGCTCAACTCCTTCTGGCTGAGAGATATCAAGCATATCAATTAGTTGTACAATACGACTCACATTCGATTCAACATCAATTACAATCAACATGTTCATCGGTTCGTAAACAAGCAGTACTCCTGTCTTTGAAAAAATTGGCTGCAATGTTGACTGTATCCCTTTCAGGTCTGCGTGACGAATTGGAATAAGACGCATGACATAGTTCCCCCCCTTGGCGTTCACCTTTCCACCATCTTTTGAAATCGGTAAGCGTGAGAAACGTGCATCTGCAGCTGTAAGTATTTCCACAACCTTACTGCCCTTTTTACGTACCATGGCCAGTCCCTGACTGGCTAATATTTTTTCAAAGAAGTAAAATGCGTCCTCTGCAGATACTTTGAAATTGCGAGGAGCAGTGATAGACATTTGTCCTCGCATATTTTTTTCTTCATACACAAAAACGGTGCCCGTATGTTCTGAAATTATTTTGATGAATTCTTTGAGGATCAGTGTTTGAGGCAGATTTATTGTAACTTTTGAGCTTTTTTTCTTTTTTGCTGCTTCAATTTCTACGGGGAATGAGACCTGAAACAGAAAGAGGCTTAAAAATATTATTCCAGACAACCGATGAAATTTACGGTATTGCTCAGATAGGATGGAAAGAAAGAAAATCATGTAAGACTATAGAAATTAAACTTAGTATTTCAGGAATTACTCATTGATTTCAGTATCCAATTTGCCCGCTCCAAATCAGCAGGAGTTGTTATTTTTATATTTTGTGGTTCTCCTTCTACTGTTGAAACTTGATCTCCGATGTTTTCCACCAGTGATGCATCGTCAGTAACTAACCACTTATTTTCTATTGCCTTTTTTGAAGCATCCATAATCACCTTAGCTCGAAATCCTTGCGGTGTCTGAGTGGCAAATAATGCGCGCCTATCCAGAACCTCCGTTTTTTCCTCCGTAATTCTACGAATAGTGTCCTTTAAGGGCAAAACCGGAATTGCAGCATTATGTTCATTTGCCGCATCTATAATTCGATCAATTAGTTTTTCGCTGCAAAACGGCCGAGCTCCGTCATGTACCAAAACCAATTCTGCAACTTGTTCATCCTGCATAATTTTCAACAAAGCATTGTGAACAGAGTCTTGGCGACGACTGCCTCCTTCAACCAGAACAATTTCTTCTGGAATCATGTTTTCAAATATTTGACGATCCTGTGAGGAAACGGTCAAATATATCTTCCGGATTCTGGGATGCTTTATAAATGTTTCAAGGCCAATTTCAAGTATTGTACGTGTTCCTAAAGGAAGAAGCAATTTATTGTGCTTCGATCCCATGCGTATTCCTTGTCCTGCGGCAACAATTACAGCAACCGTATCCTGCTCAGCCATTTTGTGCTTAAGAATTTATAGATTGATAAAATTACTACATTGACAGTTTATTCTTCAAATATCTTAACCGCTTAGATTAGGAAAGTTTTGCACTAAAAGTCCAGATAAAACAGTGAAATTCTTTGACAAATCAAAATGAAGTGTATATCAGACTTGTAAAAAAAATCACACAAACTAAACTAAGTGCTAACAATTTGACAGTGTGTTTTAATAATGCAAAATAACCATAAACAATAACCAACAAACTAAAAATGTCAGAAAAAACAGCGTTTATAGGACTTGGTGTGATGGGCTATCCCATGGCCGGGTTTCTAGCCAAGGCCGGAAACGAAGTCACCGTTTACAACCGCACCACTTTTAAAGCAGAAAAGTGGGTCAAGGAATATGGTGGTAAACTAGCACTTACACCAGCGGAAGCATCAAAGGATGCAGCTTTCGTTTTTGCATGTGTGGGCAACGATGATGACCTACGTTCCGTAACAATTGGGACTGACGGTGCATTTACAGGTATGAGTTCCGGAACCGTTTTTGTGGATCACACAACTGCTTCCGCTAATATAGCACGTGATTTGGCTGATGCAGCCAAGCTGAAGGAATGTGCATTCCTTGATGCTCCTGTTTCCGGGGGACAGGCCGGGGCAGAAAATGGTGTTTTGACCGTAATGGTGGGTGGCGATCAAGACAGTTTTGATCAAGCAGAACCGCTGATTCAGAATTATGCAAAAAAGGTTAAACTATTGGGTCCTGTGGGCTACGGACAATTGACTAAAATGGTGAATCAAATTTGTATCGCAGGACTTGTGCAGGGCTTGGCAGAGGGCATACATTTCGCTAAAGCAGTTGGCCTGGATGTTGATACAGTGATTGAAACTATTTCAAAAGGTGCAGCCCAGTCCTGGCAAATGGAAAACCGTTACAAAACCATGAACGAAGGAAAATTCGATTACGGTTTTGCCGTGGACTGGATGCGCAAAGATTTGGGAATTGCTTTGGAGGAAGCCCGTGCGAACAAAGCACATTTACCGGTGACAGCCTTGGTTGATCAGTTTTATTCCGAAGTGCAGGCACTCGGTGGGAGCCGCTGGGATACTTCAAGTTTGATTGCCCGCCTTGAAGCGATGGAGCAGATGAACAATAAATAATTTGAGTAGAAAAAATGCATAAATTTGAAGGAAAAATTCTCATTGAAGGAAAATGGCAAACTCCAGATTCAGGCGAAACATTGCCTGTAGTAGATCCGAGTGACGGCTGCGAGCTTGGACGAATTGCAAGGGGTTTAGCAGTGGACATTGACCTTGCAGTTAAATCGGCGCAAAACGCAATGCAAGGTAAGTGGGGGAAAATGATTCCGGTGGAACGGGGACGTTTGCTGCAAAAGCTGAGTAGCTTGATTTTGGAGAATGAAGACGAACTGACTGAAATGGAAGCACATGATGTAGGGAAACCGCTTCGTCAGGCACGTGTGGATGTCAAAGCCTGTGCACGTTATTTCGAATTTTACGGTGGGGCGGCAGACAAGGTTCACGGTGAAACAATCCCCTATCTTGAAGGCTACACAGTACTAACGCTCCGTGAGCCGCACGGAGTTACCGGACATATCATTCCTTGGAATTATCCGCTGCAAATTCTTGGACGGACCATCGGTGGTGCTTTGACAATGGGTAATGCCTGCGTGCTCAAGCCTGGTGAAGAAGCATCTCAAACAGCACTGATGGTTGGAGAATTGGCGATTCAAGCAGGATTCCCTCCAGGAGTTTTCAACATTGTTCCCGGACTTGGAGAGGAAGCTGGAAACGCATTACTTAATCATTCAGGAATAAATCATTTTTCATTCACCGGTTCTCCGGAAGTAGGAACTTTGGTGCAACAAGCCGCTGCCAAAAACGCAGTACCGGTAACTTTGGAATTGGGAGGTAAATCACCTCAAGTAGTTTTTGCCGATGCGGATTTGGACAAAGCTTTGCCTTTTCTGGTCAACGCCAGCATTCAAAATTGTGGACAAACCTGCTCTGCAGCAAGTCGGGTTTTGGTGGAACATTCGATTTACGAGGATGTGACAGCACGGCTTACAGAAAAATTTTGTGCCCTTCAAGCCGGACCGGCATTCAGTGACTTAGCTTGCGGCCCGCTCATCAGTCCGGAACAAAAAGTTCGCCTTGAAAAATATCTGGAAGAAGCAAAATCGGATGGATTAAACTTTGCTGCAGAGGGAGTAATTGTTGCTGATGCTCCTTCCGGGGGGAATTATGTAAAACCGCTGTTGATCCGGGATGTTCCTCCAGATCATGCAGTTGCACAGGAAGAATTATTTGGGCCAGTTTTAGCTGTGATGCCTTTTAAAGATGAAGAGCATGCGGTTGAATTGGCAAACGGTACGTCTTTTGGTTTGGTTTCCGGAGTCTGGACTCAGGACGGAGCACGGCAGTTTCGGGTGGCCAAAAAACTCAAATCTGGACAAGTCTTTATCAACAACTATGGTGCAGGTGGTGGCGTCGAATTGCCTTTCGGTGGAGTCAAACTAAGTGGACACGGCCGCGAAAAAGGCTTTGAAGCACTTTACGGGTTTTCTGTAACCAAAACAATTGCCATTCATCACGGAGAATAAATATGCGTCTAAATAATAAAATTGCACTTGTAACCGGAGCCGGTTCCGGATTTGGACGAGGTATTGCTGCTCGTTTTGCTGAAGAAGGAGCAAAGCTCGTTGTAGCAGATATTAACGAGGAAGCGGCAAAAATGGTTGCCGGTGAAATTGGAGACAGTGCGATTGCAGTTGTTGCGGATGTTAGTAAAAATTCGGATGTAGAAGCAATGATTAAACAAACTGTTGCACAATGGGGACGGCTTGATATCCTGGTCAACAACGCCGGGACCACTCATCGGAACAAACCAATGACGGAAGTCAAAGAAGAAGAGTTTGATCGGATTTTTGCGGTAAATGTAAAATCTGTATTTTTAACTGCCAGGCACGGAGTACCACTGATGAAAGAGCAGAGACACGGTATAATTTTGAATGTTGCCTCAACGGCAGGTCTGCGTCCACGCCCGGGACTGGCTTGGTACAACACTTCCAAAGGGGCAATGATTACTGCAACCAAAGCCATGGCGATTGAACTGGCATCATTTAAAATTCGTGTCAACGCCATAAATCCTGTGGCAGGGGAAACAGGAATGCTACATCTTTTTATGGGAGAAGACACGCCTGAAAAACGAGCACAATTTGTTTCCAGTATACCGTGGGGACGTTTGAGTCAACCGCAGGACATGGCAAACGCCGCACTTTTTTTGTGTTCCGATGAAGCAGACATGGTAACAGGTACTTGTATGGAAGTTGACGGCGGACGTTGTATTTGAAACTTTGCTGCAGGATAATTGCATTTTTCAACGCCAATTAATCCTGTAAAATAGCTATAAATTTCACCTTTACAAAATAAATACAAATGCTTAGTCACAAAAAAATGACAGTAGCTTGCCTTGATTTTGAAGGAGTCTTAATTCCTGAAATATGGCAAGGCCTGGCGAGACTATGTAATATTGATGACTTGAAACTGACTACCCGTGATATTGCAGATTATGAGGAATTGATGGACTACCGCTTAAAAATTTGTGACCAGTATAATCTTACACTTAGGGACATCCATAAAGTAGTGGAACAAATGGAACCGTTGGATGGTGCATTTGCATTTTTAACATGGCTGAGGCAACGTTATGAAGTTATAATTCTATCTGACACTTTTCGTGAATTTGTAGAACCTTTGATGCACAAACTTCAGTACCCAACCTTGTTTTGTCATTCATTGAAATTGGATAAAGATTTGCGAATCGTAGACTATTGCCTGCGTCAAAAAGATCAAAAACGCCATGCTGTGAAGGCGTTAAAAGCAATCAATTTTCATACAGTTGCAGTTGGTGATTCTTACAACGACATCAGTATGTTAAACGAGGCGGATCATGGAATTTTCTTCCGGCCAACTAAAAAAATCATAACAGAATATCCTGAATTTCCTGTGACCAATGAATATCCTGAACTAAAAATTACACTGGAACGTTTGACAAAAGATGAATAGGAAAAAGGGTGCAAAACTCAAGGAGCGAACTGAATTGCTTTATGGAATCCACCCTGTGTTGGGGGCTTTGCGGCACAGTAAACGTCAGCTGAATCAACTTTATATAAAAAAGGATGCAGATTCTTCCGAACGTCTGAGAGAAATCCGGATCCTTGCAGAAAAAATAAATCTCCCTGTGAGCGAAGTTCCAGTTTCTAAATTGTCGGCAATTTGTCCGGATGCCGTTCATCAGGGCGTGGTCTTACGATCCGGATTTTTGCCGTTTACCAGCATTCCTGATTTTTCACAATCAACTGTTGGAACACAACCATTACTTGTTGTTCTTGATCAAATAGAAGACCCCCATAATCTGGGTGCAATTATTCGAACTTGTGGATTTTTTGAGGTCAATGCCGTGGTAGTTACACAAGATCACTCTTCCGGGCTAACACCAGTTGCGTCCAAAGCTTCTGCAGGAGTTTTAGAGTGGTTACCGGTTATCTCTGTAACAAACTTGGCCAGGTTTCTAAATGAACAAAAAACAAAAGGTTTTTGGGTAGCCGGACTTGAAGGAGAAGCTCCTGACTCCTTTACCGAATTTTCACGAGACCGGCCACTGATACTTGTTCTGGGTAACGAAGGACGTGGAATTCGTCCTCTCGTCCGGAAGCATTGTGACTGGCTGGTAAGCATTCCAGGGAACCATGAGGTTTCATCATTAAATGTGAGCAATGCTGCTGCGGTTGCATTATATCATTTACATACCCTGCCTCAAACCCGCTGACTAATATCCCTATTCTAATTATCTTTGATGATTTTGCAGGGAAATTGCACCACAAAAAATTCATTTGTCTATCGTTCGCAGACAATTTACGGACTGGATGAAAATCCTTCCTTAAATTGTATGTATTTGAACACAGGAATAATTCTCTCAATTGATTTAAAAGCTTAACCCAAAAACTAAATATGCCGAGTTTTCGCCTGGAAACCGCCTTACACGTCCGGGAGCGTCTTGAAATGCTCTATCAAAAAGCACTTGCTGAACAGGTAAAGGTTGAACAGCAGTACCGTGACAAAAAACAGCTTATGGAAGAAACTTTAAACCACCATCATAAAGATTTAGATGATGCAAAAACACAAGGTGTGACTATAAATCAACTGTTGATGGGAGACCGGTTTCAGGAAAGAATTGAAAGACAACTGGAACTTACGCAAGATCAACTAAATGAACAACTGGATATTGTTGAACTAAAACGACATGAATTGACCGTAGCTACTCAAAAAAAACGTGTTCTGGAGATTCTCAAAGAAAAAGAAATCAAAAAGTTTAGAGATGAAACGGAACGTTTGGAACGTTTGGAGGTGGATGAAATTGCCCAGAATTTACGACGGTATTCCTATAATTAATATAATTTTTGCCTAATCTTAATATATTTTCATTCTAATAATTTTTTCCAACATCAGGAATGTAATGAATAAATTATTAAATTTTAATAACAATTTCAAATTCTTATGTTTATTATTTATGTTTGTCATTATGGCAAGGCCCGCTTATAGCATACCAACCACCATTGACGAAATTAAACAAGTCTTTGGAGTAGTGTGTGCAGACTACGGGCTTGAATTTTGTGCATCCAAACCTGATGCAGGAAAAAAAACAAAGAAACCTCACAAGTTTACTGAGAGTGAGAAAAAAATTCTGACCCGACTTGCGGAACAGCAGAGCAAATTACGTTTGAGAGCTCTGGAGTTGGACCGGAGAGAGGGGCAGCTCAAAACACTGCAGGAAGATATTCAACGTCAAGTTAGCCAGTTGGAAAAACTTCAACAGGAAATTGAAAAGGATATCAATAAAAAGAAAAACCAAGACAATACGCAGCTGAAAAAAGCTGTTGCTTTGTACTCAAAAATGGATGCGGCAATTGCTGCTCAATCACTTTCAAAACTTGATCCTATGATTGCTGTGAGCATCCTTAAACAGATGAAAGAAAAACAAGCTTCATTAGTACTTTCCAGTATGGGCGCAGAGGAATCTGCAAGTATTATTGAAAAAATAACAAGAAAAAAATGAGTTTGTGATGATGGAAGCAATTGGACAAAAGGCAGTTCTTACCAGTACGGACGAGGTAATTATTTCTGATGAACTGGGTGTTAATTCCAGAGAAATGGGCGAAGAAAAGATGTTTGATGTTACTTTGGATGAAATCATTGCAGAACATCCTCTTGACGAAAGCCTGCTTGAAGGACTCCTGGAAGAGAATAGTCTGACTGCCCCACTTGCCTCAAGCATTTTGACTCAAAATAAAGCTAACCCAGAATTTGTTGAGGATTCTTATGGTACAGCAGAGTTGTCAACCATTCCAGCGGAAGTTTTGGATGACAATCTTTGGACTGAAGAAACTCATACTATTCGATCAAAAGTTTTGAATAAATCGGAACCTTTTCCACAAGAACTGATTGAAGTCCTTGACCCAAGGGTTGTCTCAGATGAAAACACTTTTCATAATCTGCCGAGTCAGGGTGTGGCAGAAACTGGGCTCCAATCGATTATGCAGGAATCTGATTTGGATAATCCAGAGTCATTATTGCAAAAAGTATTTCATCATGCAAAGCCTCCGGAAGAAGGTGCTGAATTTTTGGAGAATGATTTACAGTCTGTCATGCAGAAAAATATAAATCCGTCAGTTCAGTCTGAAGAAGATCCTGAATATACAGTGTTGCAAAAAATATTACATCAGGTAAAGCCTCCGGAAGAAGGTGCTGAATATTCAGAGGATGATTTACAGACTGTCCTTCAAACAAATACCAGGCAACAAATTCCGATAAAAGAAAATACTTCGGTTGTACTAGGCCCCGAACCTATTAAGGAAAATCTGGAAGGACTTCTTCAAAAGGAATTACAAACTGTTTTTCATCAAGGATTACATGGGAATGAAAAAGATTCTACAAAACCAGTAGTAGAAAAACTGGTAAAGATTATGCCTTCAGAAATACCACCGGCTGAAGAAAAGATTAGTCCGGAGAAAAGCCTGCAAGTTGTAGCAAATAATTTCAAAGAAGTAGAAGAGTTTGAAGGTGGAGTCAAATCAAAAACAAGAGCAGGTTTACAAATGACTGATGTTGATAATTTGAATAACGGTACTGAAAAGGTGTCACTTCTGCCCACTGAAAAGCTGAAAGCTGTGGAAAGTCTCAAAGTTGTAGACAACATAAAAACGAATGAAAATTTACAATCTAATACTTCTGAAGTACTTGAAGGTGGAGTCAAGGCAATAAAGACAGCTGGTCTACAAATGACTGATGTTGAGAATTTGAGTGACAGTACTGAAAAGGTGTCACTTCTGCCCACTGAAAAGCTGAAAGCTGCGGAAAGTCTCAAAGTTGTAGACAGCATTAAAACAAGCGAAACTTTACAATCTAAAACTGTGGATAGTTTGAAAGTTGTAGACAGCATTAAAACAAGCGAAACTTTACAATCTAAAATTGCGGATAGTTTGAAAGTTGTAGACAGCATTAAAACAAGCGAAACTTTACAATCTAAAACTGCGGATAGTTTGAAAGTTGTAGACAGCATTAAAACAAGCGAAACTTTACAATCTAAAACTGTGGATAGTTTGAAAGTTGTAGACAGCATTAAAACAAGCGAAACTTTACAATCTAAAACTGCGGAATTACTTGAAGGCGGTGTAAAAGAAAAAACCACGGCTGGATTACAAAATGCTG
>Ga0233426_10004437_pt1 | contig 10568 bp, 15 predicted proteins | sample SI_118_April2016_6_FD_179875 | JGI IMG/M metagenome (GOLD analysis project Ga0233426, IMG submission 179875) | Seawater microbial communities from Saanich Inlet, British Columbia, Canada - SI_118_April2016_10_MG | ecosystem: Environmental > Aquatic > Marine > Inlet | place: Canada: British... | reverse complement strand
TTCTGCCTCAATTACTTACAGATGACCAACATGCACAATTGAATCAATTGATACCTACATACCGAGTAGATACGCTGATGCATGAATCATACCAATTAACTCCTGAGCACACAGCATGGGACAGACAAGCAGACAAATTCGTATGTTTAACTGGAGGGCCGCAGAAGTATAATCGTTATAGACTTATAGTCGAGTTACACAAGGCAGACTTATTAAAACATTCTGTATACAGTTTACAAGTTAATCCAACATTGTATGATACTTGCCTGGACTTATTAGAACATGATGATAAAGCATATTATAGTGATAAGTTTGAAATGTTAAACAGCAACCCTGATAACTCTACGTGGCATGTAGTTAACAAAAATTGGGTGCATATGTGTTTTGACGATAACAGTATTCTTAATAATAAATTGTTTAGAGTAGTATCCGAAACTGTATTTGTCAACCACGATAATATGCAACATGGAGATACAATGTGTATAACAGAAAAGACTTGGCTAACCATAGGATATAAACTACCATTCATAATGGCTGGGCAACCAGGCACACTTGCATATTTAAAGCAAATGGGTTTCAATACATTTGATGAGTGGTTAATAGAGCCTTACGACCTAATAGAAGATCCTAAAGAACGTATGAATTCGATTATACGAAATACAGAGCATTGGGTAAACACATTAAAGGATGCTCAAGGCGTCGATGAAGCAGTACAGCATAACTATAACAGGTTTATAGAACTATCAAAAATGCATGAGATTACATTTAAAGATGCATACAACAAACTTGATATACCTTATGATCCAGACATTGTATCAATGCGTGGCTATCAGCAGGGTATGGTAGATACCGATGGGAAATATTTAACAGGATGAGTCACACAGTTCACAGATTAGAATACATACAAGATGTTAGAAACTACAGATTTAACTTCATGCACGAAGACTTTACCAAAAGTCCACATATTTTTGTTGACTGCTTAGAGCCCGACTTCAAATTTGATGCGTATATGAAATTGTTTAATTTTTTGCCTAAGGATACTAATGCTGTTATGATTGTTGCTCCGTATGTTACTGACGTACAAGTATCAATGTTAGAACAATTTATGCCAGTGTTTAAATATGACCAACTATTACATGAAACATGTATGGATACACCGACTGACACAGTATGGAACAATGATGCTGACAAGTTTGTATGTTTAACAGGACAGCCAGCAAAATACAATAGGTATCGACTGATAGTAGAACTTGATAAACGTGGACTATTAGAAAAATGTATATACAGTCTAGTAGTATTACCCGAAGAATATGATACTTGTTTAAAATTACTAGACAGCGAAGACAGAGATCACTACAGTGATAAGTTTACAATTTTAAACAACAACCCAGATAAATCTAGTTGGTATCAATCGTCGGTAGGTTCATCTTGGCACGGTTGTGATGGGTGTAAACAAGAGATAGTATCTGGAAATCTGTTTAGGCTTGTTACTGAATCTGCTTATGCAGAAAGTGTAGAGTTTTCTCCTATATGTATAACTGAGAAAACATATTCAGCAATGGCATACAGAATGCCATTCCTAATTGCAGGACAGCCTGGATCACTTGCACATTTAAAGCAAATGGGTTTCAATACATTTGACGAATATTTAATTAGTCCTTATGATGATATAACAGATCCTAAGCAACGACTAGATGCTATTATAGAAAATACCAAACATTGGACAGAGCATTTAGCACAGGCACAAGGAGTTTTAGATGCCATAGAACACAATTATAACAGACTGCAAGAACTAATGATACAACAACAAGCACAACTGGAGCAAGTATTTAAGCAATTAAGTATACCATACGACTTTTCCAAGTTAGCTCTTAAGCCTATGTTAGAAAGTATGGCAAACAACGATAAAAAGGTTGACATATAAACAAATAGAGTGCATACTACATGCATGACTAAAGACAAAGATGGCGACGAACCAAAGGATAACGTTCTAAAGTTTCCTTCCAAACCCAAAGAATCTGAGAATGATGAACACTATCATATCACGATAGAAAGTTTTAGCCCAGAAGAATTACATGCTAGAATGTCAGACTTAGACAAAGCATACGAAAAATGCTTCCATTACACCAAAGCAATCGAGTTCCAAATGCATGAATATCACACAGAATTGGAATTAGACGTACTAGAATCACTAGAATTGGAACTAAAAGAGCTTTTTTTAAAATATATACCCACAAAAGGTTGACAATGGGTACCGATTTTAGTATAATATATGCATAGGTTGAGAAAACAAACATACATTTCGTAGGAGTAATATATGGAAACATTAACAGTAAGACCCAGTCAGACAAAGAACATTGTAAGTAGAGCCTTTAAGGCAAAACGACCAATATTTATGTGGGGTGCACCAGGAATTGGTAAATCTGAACTAATTGAAGGCATTGTAAAGGACATGCCTGGTAACAATTTAATGATAGACATGCGTCTAGCTCTTATGGAGCCAACAGACTTGCGTGGTTATCCTTTCCGTAATCCGGAAACAAATCAAATGGAGTGGGCGCCACCGGCTGACCTTCCATCAATGGAACAAGCAGAACTATACGATACAATTGTATTGTTCTTAGACGAGCTAAACTCTGCACCACCAAGTGTACAGGCGGCGGCTTACCAATTAGTCCTCAATGGTCGAATTGGTCAATATGAAATGCCAAGCAATGTAAGAATTGTAGCGGCAGGTAACCGTGACACTGATAGAGGTGTTACATACAGGATGCCTTCTCCCCTTGCAAATAGATTCCGTCATATTAATATGGATGTGAACTTTGAAGATTGGAGCATTTGGGCAACAAACAACAAGGTACACCCTGATGTTGTTGGTTACTTAACATATAGTAAAGCAGACTTGTTCGACTTTGATCCTAAAACATCAAGCCAGTCGTTTGCTACACCTCGTTCATGGAACTTTGTGAGTGAGATACTTAACACTGAAGGCTTTGATACTGCACCTGACTTTGAACAGAAGGCAGAAATTGCAGGAGCAGTTGGTGAGGGCATGGCTATTAAGTTTTGTGAGCATAGAAAAGTTGCTTCAAAGCTACCTAACCCAGAAGACGTACTAAATGGCAGAGTAAAGAAACTTGACGTTAAAGAAAAGTCAGCTCAATACTCTTTTGCAATTGGACTATGCTATGAACTAGCGGCACTTCATAATGCTGATGACGAAGTAGCATTTGATAAAGGCGTTGATTACTTCTTCGACTTTATAATGGATAACTTCGAGCCTGAGTTAGTTATCTTTAGTGCTAAGAGTGTTCTTAGTGACCATGATATTGATATTAAGCCTCGTAAATTACAAGGCAAAAAGGAGTTTAAAGACCGTTACTGGAAGTACTTATTTCCGGCGGCATAATGATCAAAAAAAACTGTTGCTGTATCCTACATGCGGTACAAGAGTTACTCCGTACCGTACGTTACTCCTACAACCTAAACAGCAAAAAGTTTTACCCTGCTCAAAAGGCGGGGTTTTTTTTGATTAAAAGGTTGACTATGGTAGGCAATGGTAGTATAATAGTTGTATATTAAGTAGAAATTGTAGGAGATTTTTATGTCATTTAAAACGGATACATTAGAAGTGAAAGGCCCAAAGATAACAGGAACACCTAGTGATACTGCTCATAAGGCAATCGCCAGTATTCCAGTATCCACACTCACTGATAAAGAAGTCGAAGACAGACTTATATCAACTCGTATTAACATGTTACTGCAATGTCCATTCTATGGCAACTTAGCATGTCGTTTAGAATTTAAGGACGCTAGTGAATGGTGTCCGACTGCCGCAACTGACGGCAAGTATTTTTACTATAACAAAGACTTTATTTCAGCACTAACTATACCTAACTTAGTTTTCCTTTGGGGACACGAAGTTGAGCATTGTGTTTATGACCACTTTGGTAGACGTGGTGACCGTAACCCAATGCTTTGGAATATTGCTAACGACTATGTAGTTAACATGGATCTTGTAGAAGGTAATGTAGGTGAGAAGATTACACTAGTAGAAATACTGTTTGATTACAAGTACCGTGCATGGACTTCAGAAGAAGTATACGCTGACTTGTTTAAGCAAATGGAAGAAGAAGGCAAAGACTTCCAAGATGGCACTACACTAGATGTCCACTTAGATATGGAAGATGGTGAAGACGAAGGTTCAGGACAAGGTGGCGATGCTAACGCAAACGATGGCACTAAAGGTCCAGTACGTTACACAGAAGAAGAAAAACGTAACATCAAAGAAGCATTTAAGAATGCTACAATACAGGCGGCACGTTCGGCTGGTGCAGGTAACTTACCTGGTGGCATTAAACGTCTTGTAGATGATATGATTAATCCACAACTTAGTTGGAAAGAGTTATTGCCACAGCAGATTCAATCTGTAATGCGAAGCGACTACACTTTCAATCAGTGTTCACGTAAAGGACAGGACAGTGGTATTTGGTTGCCTGGATTAGATAGAGAAGAAACAATTGATATTGCTCTTGGCATTGATACATCAGGTTCGATGAGTGATGAGATGCTTAGAGATATCCTTAGTGAAACAAAAGGTGTTATGGATCAATACAGTGACTTTAAAGTACATGTATTTTGTTTTGACACTGAAGTACATAACCCGCAAGTATTTACAGAACACAACATGGAAGAGTTTATGGAATACGAGCCAGGTGGTGGCGGTGGTACTGACTTTGATTGTTGTTTCAACTGGTTTAAAGAAGAAGGCATTGTGCCTAAAAAGTTTGTAATGTTCACAGATGGTTACCCTTGGAACAGTTGGGGTGATGAAAACTACTGTGATACATTGTTTATTGTACATGGCGGCGGCTATGGTGGTAAGACACCTACTGCACCATTCGGCATAACAGTGCCATATGAGAGAGATGAAAAGTAATGAGTGAATACAAGTTCGAGAAGTTTCATAGGTTAACTCAAGACGAGTTTGTTCTATTGAAGGGGACTGAGTTGGCAGAGAAGATGTTAACTAATAAATGGTTTACTGATTGTGCAGATGTACTAGACTTACTTGATGAGCATGCCACAGGATCGTGGTGTGCTGTTCCTTACAATGGTGGTTTCCTAGTATACCTAGCAAGTGTGGGAGATATATTGTTAGCAAGACAATATGTGCAACCGGATATCGATCCTGCTCCACCCATTCATTCGATAAATATCGTTAATGAATAAACCAATTTGGTCCTGCAATGAGTGGGACCCCCTTAAAGAAATAATAATCGGAACGGCAGTAGATGCCAACATACCTGATAACGATTTAAGTCATCATGCTACTAACTATGCTAACTTAACAGCAGAAGAATATGCACAACTGCCCAAGGGTAGATACCCTGAGCATGTATATGAAGAGGCAGAAGAGGACTTAGATGCACTAGTTAACATACTAGAACAAGCAGACGTTAAGGTACATAGACCCGATACAAGCGTCATAGACTTCACTAGTAAAGTATCTAACGGCTTGTGGGACTCTACACAATACGAAGCATACTGTCCACGTGATAGTGTAACCGTTATAGGCGATACAATTATCGAGGGTGCAATGAGTTTACGAGCTCGTTACCACGAAACATTTTTGTTTAATAAACTATTCAAAGATAAAAGTATGCAAGGTGCTAGATGGCTTCCGATGCCTAAGCCCATGCTACAAGATGACTTGTACAAGTTACAGCCTGGAAGAGATCCTAGTGTAAATAACAACGAGCCTATCTTAGATCCTGCTAACTTAATTAGATGTGGGTACGATATATTGTATTTGATATCTAACACAGGCAATGAGCAAGGTGCTAAATGGTTACAGAACACACTCGGAGACGCATTTAAAGTTCATATGATGCACGACTTGTATAGTTGGGCTCATGTAGACAGTACTATTATGCCGTTACGTCCAGGATTAGTAATACTAAATGCTAGTAGAGTCGATGAGGACAAAGTACCTGAGTTGTTTAAGTCATGGGATAAGATTTGGTACACAGAAGAAATGTGCGTAGGACAACCTTGCTTAGAAGATTATGCTCCAGCAAGTAGTTGGATAGGCATGAACGTTTTATCTATCGATCCTAATACAGTTATCGTACCAAACGAAGAAACTCACTTGATGAGAGAGATGGAAAAGCATGGCGTTACACCTGTGCCTGTACAGATGCGCCATATGAGAACACTAGCAGGTGGCCCACATTGTGTGAGTACTGATTTAGTACGTGAAGGTAGCCTCGAGTCTTATAAATAACACTTGACATCCTCCCAGGATATTGTTATAATAGTATATAGAGTAAGGAGTTACAAGTGGGATTTTTAGTCGTAGGAGACATACACAACGAATTCGAACAATTGCAATCAGTTGTAGATTTCGCTACGAGTAAGGATCTTGATATAATATTTGTTGGTGACCTAGTTGACTATGGTCCTAATCCAGCAGAGGTTATTCTACTTGCTAACTCTCTTCCCAATGCACAGTTCATTGAAGGCAATCACGATAACAAAATACATAGGTATGCTAAAGGCAACGATGTTATAATCGGAGAGAACCAACAAGGTACAGTTGATGCATTAGAAGACCCTGTTGTCCGTGAAGCATGGACTGAGCTCTATAATAAAATGTCTTCATTTATCAATATCGGAGACACATACATTACTCACGCAGGATTCAGTGCAGAGTTTTGGGAAGGAGACTTCGGTGGTAAAACTAAAAAGACATTCTTGTTTGGTGAGACAGATCCAACATTGCCAATGGTAGAAAGGTTTGGGAACAAGTACCCACACAGAAGTTACGGCTGGACAGGATCAATACCTGCAGGCAAAACTGTTATAGTTGGACACGACAGGAGTCCATTCCAACAAGAACCTGCATTTGATTCTAATATAAACAAAGTCGTAGTAAGTGAAAACGAACATGGTGGTACTGTGATATTCACAGACACAGGATCAGGCAAAGGCGGATTTGTTAGTGGCGTTATTATAGACGACAATGGTGTTGTTGATTCGTTTGTTTCGTTCAATGAAGACACTTGATTTACATGGCGTAAGACATCATGAGGTTGACCTTATTGTTGAAAACTTTATATTGATTAATCAGTATAGTGTTCCGCTTACAATAATCTGTGGTAACAGTCCTGTTATGATTGGTTTAGTTCAGGCTGTTATTGAAAGAGTGGGCTGTGATATGGTTGCAATGGACCGCTATGGTATCATTGTAGTAAGAAAAGTCTAAAAACTAACCAATTAATTTTAATTAAATACGCAGTTATCTATAAATATTGCTGTACAAAACATTTATTACACACATAGGAGCAGTAAAAATGGCGAAAAAAGAAGTAACAAATGCAACTGAAGAATCAGTGGCACCAGAGGTGGCACCAGAGGCAAGTGGCGAAGTAGAGAGTATCTCTCTAGCAGACCTTAGTCAACTGGCACAAATTATAGACTTAGCGGCATCACGTGGAGCATTTCGTGGACAAGAACTAGAACCTGTTGGAGCATTATTCAACAAGTTGAGTGCGTTCTTAGGTTCAGTGAAAGAGGCTCAAGATGCGGCGGCAAAAGAAGCAGACGGCACAGATGCAGAAGCATCAGTTGAAACGCCTGCAGGAGAATAACATGGCGAATATGATGAAACACGTCGGAGTTTACGGCGAAAAACCTTGCGTAGTAGTTTTTAGAGCACTACCAGAGGAACCAACTAATGCACTTGTTTGTTTAAGTGACGGACTCGAAGGAGTATTACATGATGACGTTATGTCAGTTGTGGATAGTCCAGAAGGTCAGAACTCTAATGAAATTAGTGAAGTATTTTTTAGACGTAGATTAAGCGATGGCGAAAATATGCTTGAAGCTCTACACTCTAGAAACAAGTTGTTAAAAGTACCAGTCGATATGGTAAAACTAACTCCACTACCTAACCAACAAGTTGAACTAGCTGAAATTAATAAGCAGTTAGGACAAATTGAAGCAGGTAGTAACCCAGCGTTAAAGACAGAAGCAATGCCAGTAGCAGAATCGCAAGTGGCAGATATTGCGGCACCTGTCGGAGAAGACAATAGTCCTGAAGCAATTGCAAAAGGTTTAATTGCACAATCAGAACTTATTGAAGCAGACGCAAATGCAATGTTGAGCGATGCCCAAGCCAAGTTGGCACAAGCATACGAAATGGCACCTGAACTGAAGCCTAAAAGAGGCCCAGGACGACCGCCAAAAACTGATACAGTATAGTATTAGTTAACATAACTGTAGGGTTAAAGGAGATAGCGTGTCAGCTCACGACATAAAAATATTATTGGTTGCGAAGCATAGTAAGAACAAGAAGTTTGAGACACTACTCAAGGAAGTATTTCCTACGGAAATTCCTGTTGAAGTAATTGACCAAGTAGTATTGGAATTCATCGACGGAACACAGGCGAAGCTGGATCATACGGAACTCAAGGATCCATTACCAACTGCCCCTAACAAAACTTGGGCAACTATGATCCAGGCTTTTTCTAATGTTAAACAGATTACTATTGTAGTCGATGTTAACAATGTAGAGCAACAAACCAATAAAAAGGTACAAGACGTACTAGGTAAACATTTCGATTAATATGAAGATTGCTATCACAGGACATACAAGTGGGATAGGTCAGGCAGTATTTGACCTATGTGATCTTACTATGGACAAGTATAATGATGTTCGAGGCTATTCAAGAAGCAACGGATGGAATCTTGCTGAAGGTGGTGATAGACTAATACAAGAATTAATTGATTTCGATCCTGATGTACTAATTAACAATGCGTTCTATCCGGGCGTACAAACTAAAATACTGACCACACTATTCGAAGAGTGGAAAGGTAAACCAAAGAAGATTATTAACGTAGGTTCCATTAGTGGATACCTGTCAGGCATAGTAGACGATAGCGACTACATGACTGACAAACTAGAACAAGCACAATTCATTATACGGAACAGTTTTAGAGATGGTGTAGACCATCAGATAAAAATGTACAATATAAGTTTTAGTTTCGTTAATTCTCCTTTGCTCACAACTCCTAGTATTGCAGGTGAGACTGATCCAGAGAAGATGATTGACGTTATGGATGCCGCCTTATTGATACTGGACTGTATGGACGAAGAAGATGCTCCATATCATATTGTAGAGCGTGTAGTACAATGCAACCGCCTATCAAGCGAAGAATTAGTAACAAACTTCCTTACTGGTGCTAGAAACATGGCAAAACATGTAATCCGTAGCGACAGAGCTATAAAAAAAGCAAACAAATCAAGCACTTAGCAACCAAATAAATACCAGAAAAAGTGGTAAAAAAGGTTGACTCACCTCCTAAAATCCTGTATAATATATACATATTAAACAATAAGGGAATGGGAAAATATGTACAACATTTATCAAATCAAACTTAGCGAAGCAGTATACGATTTTGTTAACGGTCCAGATGGCGGACACTACGAAACGGCTAAGAAGTTTCCAGAGTATAACACTCATATGGAAGTAATGCACAAAGGTTCAGAAGGCTACAAGCCTGAGATGTTTGCACATTACACACAGGTTTGTGAAGTTGCAGATTTCCAAGGTAGCACGTTAGAAGAAGTTTTCAAAGTATTGAACGGTTACTACTTTGATGAAGAGACTGGCAAGGACGAGTGGGACGAAGCATTCGTAAGTGGTTTTCAAATGAGAACTATCACTCGCAAGGACGGTGAGGTTGTAACTTTCAGAGACATGCATTCACTATCAGTTGGTGACATTGTTGAATACAACGGTGAGTTCCATATGGTAGATGGTATGGGCTTTAAGCAAATCGAAACTAATTCATTAGAGGTAGCATAATATGTTATTAACAGCAGAAATTCATAACGAAGCGGTACAGAATGCCGCACAGGCAACTCAGCAGTATTTAGACACAGTAGGTGAACATCCTTTTAACTGTGGCTTTGCTTGGGTTTCATCATATGTTAAAGGTAACACTAAAATAGGCAAGAGCTTTATCGCTCAAGGGTTCGACAAAAGTTATGACGGTGGTTATAAACTTTGGAATCCAGGTGGTAGTTACTCACAAGACGTTGGTGCTAAGATGGCTGGTGCTGATGCATATGTGGATACTGTTAAAAAGTATCTTCCGGAAGTATCATTAATGGTTAACTCGAGGTTAGACTAATGATTATTTTTGTAGGTGACTTTGTAAGAATGCACGGATCGAATGATTACTTCCGTGTCATCAACATAGTTGATAATTATCATGTAATGCTGGACAGCGGTTTCACTGTTGAAGCCAGCGAGAAATACATAGCCACAGTACAATCAGAGCAAGAGTTTCTTGCAGACGGTGGTGTGGCACAATTTGAGGTAGCGAATGGCAACTAAGTATATTATTACTGACATCGACGGAGTGGTGTTAGATTGGGAAGAAGGTTTCAGCATTTGGATGGAACATCATGGACATGAAAAGGTAGAAGGATTTCAGTTCATTTACAGCATTGGAGACCGGTACGGCATGAGCCGTAATCAAGGGCACAAACTTGTTAA
>Ga0233426_10004435_pt1 | contig 10568 bp, 8 predicted proteins | sample SI_118_April2016_6_FD_179875 | JGI IMG/M metagenome (GOLD analysis project Ga0233426, IMG submission 179875) | Seawater microbial communities from Saanich Inlet, British Columbia, Canada - SI_118_April2016_10_MG | ecosystem: Environmental > Aquatic > Marine > Inlet | place: Canada: British... | reverse complement strand
GCTTTTATACCTGCTGAAGACAGTGAATACATAGCTCAACGAATGCAGGGCAACTTTTCTGGAATAGGGGTGGAGTTTCGTATTCATGAAGACACTCTAGTGTTTGTTAGTATCATGAAAAATAGTCCAGCTGCCTCGTATGGTTTGCTCGCCGGAGATCGTATTATAACCATCGATGGGGATACTGTTGTAGGTCCGCAACTTACCAACGATGAAGTCACCAGCCGTATTAAAGGCGAGGAAGGAACCTATGTGACCTTTGGGATTATGCGTGACGGCTTGTACCTAACGGCTGCGGTTCAGCGAGGGATTATTCCATTAGAAAGTGTGGTCAGTACCCAAATGCTGGGCAGTCTAGGTTATGTGCGTATGGAGCGTTTTGCTGAAACGACGCACGACGAACTGCTCGTCGCGTTGGACCGATTAGATAGTCTCAACATGCGGGGGCTCATCTTAGATTTGCGAGGAAATCCCGGAGGATACCTGCACGAGGCAGTGGCCATCGCAGATGAATTTCTTAGTGAAGATAAAAGCATCGTAATTACCAAATACGGCGATGGAACAACCCATACATCAAAGGCTTCAGCTGGTGAACGTTACGAAGATCTGCCGGTACATATCATTATCGACGGCAATAGTGCCAGTGCTTCTGAGGTGGTAACGGGTGCGTTACAAGACCACGATCGCGCGACGGTTTATGGAACGATTTCCTTTGGAAAGGGATTGGTGCAAGAGGATAAAATATTATCAGACGGTTCCAAGGTGAGATTAACAGTTGCCTATTACTACACACCTTCCGGTCGTTCTATACAAAAGCCGTATGAAGGGGCAGATCTTCCCGGACAAATGGAAGGCACAGTTTTTACTAGTGATAGCGGCAAAGTCCTTTTAGCCAGCGGTGGCATTGAGCCAGATATTTACTTGTCGGCAGATTCTTCCAACAGCTACTACTGGAGCATGTCCTTTGGTACAATGGACGCTTTTGCCTTTGACCAAATTGATGCGCAACGTTCCGATTATGAGCTTTGGACTTTCGACAGGTTTGTTACGGATTTTGAACTCTCCGACATGCAACTCTATTCGTTTTTAGAGTACGGCAGTTATGGGTTGACTTTAGAGGATTTATCAAGCACGGACATGGATGAAATCCGATTCCTCTTAAAAGCAGCATACGCCAAAAACATTTGGGGATTCGATGCGTACAGAAATGTACTTCGTACAGACGATTCAGTTTTAAAAGAGGTCGTACGCTGTGCATCAGCCGCTTTAAAATAAGAAATCCCACCACCGACAAGCGGTAATGGGATTTTCTTTCGCTTAAAGCGCGGTAACTTCCTAGTGGTCGTGACCTTCGTGCTCGTCTGCAGCAGCTTCTTCAGTTGCTTCTTCAGCTACCTCTTCAGTAGCCTCTTCAGCAGTAGTGTCAGCTTCCTCAGCAACCTCTTCAGCTACTACTTCTTCGGTTACTGCTTCTTCCGTTACTTCAGCTTCTTCAGCTGGAGCTGCACATGCAGTCATTGCAACAGCAACAACAGCAGCAGCAAATAATTGTACCTTTTTCATTTCGAAATGATTTTGAGTTTATAAACACTTGAAAATTAATTGAAAATCAAATGTCTACAAGTATTTCATCTCTAAAGTTTTGAAAATTGTGCGCTTAATGACACTTTTTGAGCAACAAGTTCATTTAATTCGTCCATTGGAATACGAATTTGCTTCATCGTGTCTCTAAATCGGACCGTCAACGTGTTGTCTTCAAGAGTCTGATGATCTACCGTGACACATAAAGGAGTACCTGCCGCATCTTGACGACGGTAACGCTTTCCTATCGCATCTTTTTCGTCGTATTGCACCATGTGATCAAATTTCAACGCATTCACAACATCGCGCGCTTTCTCTGGAAGACCGTCTTTTTTCAATAGCGGAAGAACGGCCACCTTATATGGTGCTAAAAATGCCGGAATATTCATCACTGTGCGCGAGGAACCGTCTTCGAGTTGCTCTGTTTGGAGACTATTTGAAAGAATAGCGAGGAACATTCGGTCCAGACCAATGGAAGTTTCAACGACGTACGGCACGTAATTTTCACCCAATTCTGGATCAAAGTATTGAAGTTTTTTACCGCTAAACTCCTCATGCTGTTTTAAGTCAAAGTCCGTTCTGGAATGAATGCCTTCTAATTCTTTGAAGCCAAAAGGGAATTTGAATTCAATATCAGCGGCTGCATTCGCATAGTGGGCCAATTTTTCGTGATCGTGGAACCTGTAGTTGCTGGAATCGAAGCCCAGGCTATTGTGCCAAGCCAATCGCTTTTCTTTCCATTTTTCGTACCATTCCATCTCGGTACCTGGGCGCACAAAGAATTGCATTTCCATTTGCTCAAATTCGCGCATTCTGAAGATGAATTGTCGCGCGACAATTTCGTTTCTAAAGGCTTTACCAATCTGCGCAATCCCAAATGGAATCTTCATGCGACCGGTTTTTTGCACGTTGAGATAGTTTAAGAAAATACCTTGAGCGGTTTCAGGTCGGAGGTAAAGGGTGGATGCGCCTTCCGCCACAGAACCCATCTGAGTGCCAAACATTAAATTGAATTGACGGACATCTGTCCAATTCATCGACCCGCTTACCGGACATTTAATTTGCTCATCCTCAATAAGTTGCTTAACATCAGCAAGGTCCTCAGCTTCCATGGACTTTACGAATCGGTCCATAACAGAACGGATCTTCTCATGGTAACCGACCACGCGTGGATTCGTAGATTCAAACTGTTCGCGTTCAAAGCTTTCTCCAAATCTCTTGGCTGCCTTCGCTACTTCTTTTTCAATTTTTTGACGAATCTTTTCGACATGATCTTCGATCAGCACATCCGCACGGTAACGCTTTTTACTGTCTTTATTATCGATCAATGGATCATTAAAGGCATCGACGTGTCCGGATGCTTTCCAAGTCGTCGGGTGCATAAAGATCGCGGAATCAATACCCACTATATTTTCATGCATTTGCACCATTGCTCCCCACCAATACGCTTTGATGTTATTCTTTAGCAGGGCCCCATTCTGGCCGTAGTCGTATACAGCACTGAGGCCGTCATAAATTTCACTGCTTTGGAAAATGAACCCGTACTCTTTGGCGTGGGCAATAACGTTTTTAAACTGGTCGTCAGACATAGCAAATTATGCGTTTTTTAACAAGGGGATGAGGTTAGCGAAAAACAGCTTGACAGCAATAGCCAGCAAGATAACACCGAAAACTTTTCTAAGGATGCTGAGGCCGCCGGCTCCCATAATGCGTTCGATGCGTTCTGTATTTTTTAATACCGCATAAACAACCACCATATTCAAAATGATAGCAATGATGATATTAACGGCAGCAAATTCTGCGCGTAAGGAGACTAAGGAAGTCATCGTTCCTGCACCAGCAATCATAGGAAAAGCAATGGGTACAATGCTAGCTGTATGCGGCGATTCTTCTTTGTAAAGAGTAATGCCGAGAATCATTTCAAGGGCAAGAAAGAACAGAACAAAGCTACCGGCGATGGCAAAACTTTGCACATCAACACCCAATAAATGGAGAATGCGTTCTCCTAGAAATAGAAATACAATCATGATTGCGCCAGCCACTAGTGTAGCTTTTTCACTTTGTACGTGGCCCACTTTTTTCCTAAGGCTTACGATAATAGGTATGCTACCGAGAATATCGATAACGGCAAATAGGATAAGGAAAGCGCTTAGTGCGTCATTGTAATTGAAACCCATGCGGTTAGTATTTGGTGCAAAATTAGCGCGTTTCTCTTACCTGACCATCCCTTTACTGAACTAGCTTTGCAGGTATGATAGAAATTGGTAATAAGTTGCTCTCCACTGAACTCTTCAAAAAGGAGTTTGTCTGTAATCTCAGTGCCTGCAAAGGTGCTTGTTGTGTGGAAGGTAATGCGGGCGCACCTGTAGAACCGGAAGAAGCAGCTATTCTTAAGAAAATCTATCCTAAGATTCGTAAATATTTAACGGATAAGGGGCGGAATTCCATTGAAAAGCAAGGAACCAGTGTCGCGGGAATTGGGGAACTGGAGACGCCTCTTAATGATGGCAAAGAATGTGCCTACACGGTCTTTGATCCCGATGGTACTGCGAAGTGCGGTATCGAGCAGGCGTATAACGATGGTGTAGTAGATTGGAAAAAACCAATTTCTTGCCACCTCTATCCCATCCGCATCGCTCGTTACACAGATTTTGAGGCATTAAATTACGATCGTTGGTCCATCTGCAGTGATGCCTGTGCTTTGGGAGAGGAGCTAAAGGTTCCCGTCTACAAGTTTCTGAAAGAGCCATTGATTCGAAAATACGGCCCTGACTTTTATACCGAGCTCGAAGAAGTGGCTGCTCATTTAACGGCCGAATAAAGGAAAATACTTTTTAAAATTAGTGGTAAAGACTCATGAGGGTCTCTGCTCGCCCGTAGCCATTACCAATGGTTCATTTTTGACACCAAAAAGAGTTGTTAATAACTGTGGTAAAAACCCAATTTGACTTTCTTGATATTCCCTCAAATACGAGCCATGTTTGTATGGACCGTTCGCCTATGCAAGCGAGCACCAGTGCCTACTCCGCGCCATAAGCACAAGTTTAATTGATTGATATTAAGCTGATTATATTTTTTTAATCGGCCTTAACGACGACTAATAATTGCAACCATGCAACAAGAACCCATTCTTCAGGAAAACAAGAATAGATTTGTAATTTTTCCTATTCAACATGACGACATCTGGCAGTGGTACAAGAAGCAAGAAGCATCTTTTTGGACAGCGGAAGAAATTGATTTACACCAAGATGTTGTGGATTGGAAAAAGCTATCAGACGATGAGCGTTATTTCCTAAAGCACATTCTTGCATTTTTTGCTGCATCAGACGGTATCGTCAATGAAAATTTAGCGGAGAACTTCGTAAATGAGGTGCAATATTCAGAGGCTAAATTCTTCTACGGTTTCCAAATCATGATGGAAAACATCCACAGCGAGATGTATTCGCTTTTGATTGACACTTTAGTGGATAATGATAAAGAAAAAGACGAGCTGTTCAATGCATTAGAGCGTTTCCCAGCCATCAAGAAAAAGGCCGATTGGGCTTTGCGTTGGATTGATTCAGAATCGTTTGCAGAAAGACTAATTGCTTTTGCAGCAGTAGAAGGAATTTTCTTCTCCGGTGCGTTCTGTTCTATTTTCTGGATGAAGAAACGCGGTCTGTTACCTGGACTGGCAACTTCGAACGAATTTATTTCTCGTGACGAAGGATTGCACCGCGATTTTGCTTGTCACTTGCACAACAACCACTTAGTAAACAAAGTGCCGCAGGAGCGTATAGTTCAAATTCTCTCAGAAGCGCTAGATATTGAGCGCGAGTTTATCACGGAATCTCTTCCAGTAAATCTGATTGGAATGAATTCGAAACTGATGTCGGAATATTTAGAGTTTGTTACGGACCACCTTCTAGAAACTTTGAATTGCCCGAAAGTATATAATACAGCCAATCCATTCGATTTTATGGATATGATCTCATTGGAAGGAAAAACGAACTTCTTTGAAAAGCGTGTTTCCGAATATAAGAAAGCGGGTGTTGGCGAAGAGCAATCGGACCACAACATTGACGACGCCTTCGGCGCAATGAACTTCTAATAAGACTTACACACAACTCAAGAAAGAACAATACCATGATGCGCGTACTAAAAAGAGACGGCCATAAGGAAGCGGTTAAATTTGACAAAATCACGGCGAGAATTGAGAAACTCTGTTACGGGCTCAGCGAATATGTTGACCCTGTTTCTGTTGCAAAACGAGTTATTGACGGTGTCTATGACGGGGTAACCACCTCGGAACTGGACAATCTGGCTGCGGAGACGGCAGCCTCAATGACTATCAAGCACCCTGATTACGCAAATCTTGCGGCACGCATCGCGGTAAGTAACCTTCACAAAAGCACCAAAAAAAGCTTTTCTGAAACGGTACAAGGATTGTATGAATACATCAACCCTGAAACGGGCAAGCCTGCTCCATTAATTGCTGATGATGTTTTCGAAATCATCAGTAAAAACTCAGAATTTCTAGACTCTCAGTTGATCTATGACCGAGACTTCAGTTACGACTATTTTGGTTTTAAAACGCTTGAGCGCTCTTACCTACTGCGCATGCACGGCAAGATTGTAGAACGTCCGCAACATATGCTGATGCGTGTAAGTATAGGTATACACAAGGACGATCTTGAGAGTGCAATTGAGACGTACGAGCTGATGAGCAAGAAGTACATGACGCACGCAACACCGACGTTGTTTAATGCAGGTACACCGAAGCCACAGATGAGTTCTTGTTTCTTGCTTACCATGAAAGACGATAGCATCGATGGCATATATGATACCCTGAAGCAAACGGCGAAAATTTCGCAGAGTGCAGGAGGTATTGGGTTGAGCATTCATAACATTAGAGGAACAGGTTCCTATATAGGTGGCACCAATGGTACATCCAACGGTATTGTTCCAATGCTACGTGTTTACAATGACACAGCGCGCTACGTGGATCAAGGCGGTGGTAAGCGTAAGGGTTCATTTGCTATTTACGTCGAGCCTTGGCACTCCGATATTTTTGAGTTCTTGGATCTTAAGAAGAACCACGGAAAAGAGGAAATGCGTGCGCGCGATTTATTCTATGCAATGTGGATTCCAGATTTATTCATGGAGCGTGTTGAGAAGAACGAGGAGTGGACATTGATGTGTCCAAACGAGTGCCCAGGATTGTTCGATTGCCACGGTAAAGAGTTCGAAGACCTTTACACGAAATACGAGAGTGAAGGACGTGGTCGCAGAACAGTCAAAGCACGCGAAGTATGGGCAAAAATTATGGAGAGCCAGATTGAGACGGGAACGCCGTACATGCTTTACAAAGATGCCGCAAACTTAAAATCAAATCAGCAGAACCTTGGTACGATCCGTTCTTCAAACTTGTGTACCGAAATTTTAGAGTACACCTCTCCGGATGAAGTAGCAGTCTGTAATTTAGCCTCGATCGCCTTACCAATGTTCGTGACTGAAGACGGTACATTCGATCACGATAAGCTGTTCGACGTTACTTATAAGGTGACGAAAAACTTAAACAAGGTGATTGATCGCAACTACTACCCAGTAGTGGAAGCGAGAAACTCAAATATGCGTCATCGCCCAGTTGGGCTGGGTGTGCAAGGTTTAGCTGATGCCTTTATTATGTTGCGCTTGCCTTTCGATTCGGAAGAAGCCAAGCAACTCAACAAGGATATTTTCGAAACGATGTATTACGCCGCAGTAACATCGTCTAAAGACCAAGCAAAGGTGGACGGTCCATACGAAACCTACAAAGGTTCTCCAATATCTAAAGGTAAATTCCAGCACAACCTTTGGGATGTTAAAGACGGTGAACTCAGCGGTCGTTGGGATTGGGAAACGTTACGTGGAGAGGTTAAAGAGCACGGGGTTAGAAACTCCCTGTTGATGGCTCCTATGCCCACAGCATCGACTTCACAGATCTTAGGAAATAACGAATGTTTTGAGCCGTACACATCTAATGTGTATACTCGTCGCGTACTTTCTGGAGAATTTATTGTAGTTAACAAGCATTTGTTACACGATCTTATTGACTTAGGATTGTGGAATGATGACATGAAGAATGCACTTATGGCTTCCAACGGTTCCGTGCAGCACATTGAAGGTGTTCCGGAGAATCTTAAAGCCATTTACAAAACCGTGTGGGAAATTTCCATGCGCGATATCCTTGATATGGCTGCTGATCGGGGAGTGTTTATCGATCAAAGCCAGAGTCTCAATCTTTTCATGGAGGCACCAAACATGGGTAAACTCACTTCTATGCACTTCTATGCATGGAAGAAAGGATTGAAAACGGGTATGTATTACTTGCGTTCTAAGCCTGCTTCTTCTGCGATCAAGTTTACGGTTAAGAAGAATGCTCAGACCGATATGGCTCCAGGGGTTTCTGGAACAGCAACGTCAGAGAATGTGGATAAAGTACCTGCAGCGGATGCATCTCCTGCTGAAATCGAGGCACGAGTCGACGCTCAAAAAGCGGCCATTGCGTCAATGAAGGATGAAGTTACCACGGAAGAGAAAATTGCTTGTTCTATTGAGAATCCAGACGATTGTGTCTCTTGTGGCTCTTAGATAAAATTTAAAAAAGCACGCCTTTAGAAATCCCAAACATTGCGTTTGGGATTTTTTTTGTTTTTTTCAACAGGGTCTAAGTCGAGACTAAATAGGGGTTAAACCCCTGTTTATGATGCTATTGTGAAAAAATGAGTTTGTTAAGTATCAAAGAAATTCCTATCTTCAATGGGAACACAACCAACTCATCTTTTATGTCTAATAGTGCAGCACCTCAAAGAGACTCTAAGCGAACCCTGTCCGGGGGAGCGAGTAGAAGACCTCCTAAAGAGAGAATGACAAAGGCACAACTTTACGCTCAGGAAGGCTTAGTAATTCTCATCATAGCGGGGATAACAGCGCTTGCCATTTTCGCGACTTGATTTTATTCGCTCTGAGTCATTGAAGACGCTCACGTAACCTATCTTTGGGTTGCGAATGAAACGTCTATTTCAAATTTTTGGAGGCGGCCTTGGCTGGAGTTTTGGTGGTCCCATTGGGGCACTGCTTGGCGTAGCTTTGGGCAACATGATGCACGACTTGGTTGGCGCGGATGGCACTGAGCCAAGCCGTTCAGGCGCGAAATGGACATCAGGGTCGCAGCGTCAAGGATCGCCGAGTGATTTTCATATTTCATTACTAGTTCTCGCTGCTCGAGTCATTAAGGCTGACGGCAGAGTAAGTCAAAGTGAGTTAGACTTTGTCCGTCAGCAATTTGTTGGCATGTTCGGCAAAGAAAAAGCCAACGAAAGTTTCCAGGTATTTAAAAAAATCGTGGATCAGCCCATTCCATTGACCAAGGTGTGCGCGCAGATCAATAGTTTTACCACCCATAGCACCCGTCTACAACTGATTCATTTCCTATTCAAATTGGGGCTGGCAGACGGCTATTTACACCCTAGTGAGCTGGACGAGATTCAGCGTATTGCCAGAAATCTTCGTATTAACGCCTATGACTTTGCTTCCATACAAGCCATGTTTCATAAAGGAGAAGATGCAGATTGGGCCTATAAAGTTTTAGAAGTTGAGAAGGGAGCTGGAGAGGCTGAGGTAAAGAAAGCGTATCGTAAGATGGCTTTGAAGTACCATCCCGATAGACTCGTTGATGCCGGCGATGAGGCGCAAGCCGCTGCGAAAGAAACCTTCCTAAACGTACAAAAAGCCTACGAGCAGATCTGTAAAGAAAACGGCTGGAACTAATGGCGAAATTGGCGGACATTAAAGCACCCATCAGCGAGGAAATGCAACGTTTTGAGCCTAAGTTCAAAATGCATTTGAGTTCAAAGGTCCCACTAGTAGATCGCGTGATGGGTTATATGGTAAAGCGAAAGGGTAAGCAAATGCGTCCTATTCTCGTTTTTCTCAGTGCGAAATTGCTTGGAGAGGTTAATGAAAGTACCTACAGAGGGGCCTCACTTATAGAATTGATGCATACTGCCACTTTGGTTCATGACGATGTTGTGGATGATTCAGACATGCGCCGTGGGTTTTTTAGTATCAATGCGCTTTGGAAAAATAAAGTTGCCGTTTTGATCGGTGATTACCTACTGTCTCGAGTGTTACTTCTTGCCGTAGAGACGAAAGAATATGCCCTGTTAGAGCATGTGAGCGGCGCCGTAAAGGCCATGAGCGAAGGCGAGCTGCTTCAGATTGAAAAGGCGAGAAAATTGGACATTACTGAAGAGGTCTATTATGAGGTCATTCAGCAAAAGACAGCGTCACTCATAGAGACGTGTTGTGTCGTTGGAGCGTCCAGCGTTCATGCAGATGAGGCTAGTGTGGCTAAGTTGCGTGAGATTGGCCGTCATTTAGGCTTGGCCTTTCAGATAAAGGATGATTTGTTCGATTTTGAAAAAGTCAATTTAACAGGTAAGCCCGCCGGAATTGACATCAAGGAGCAAAAGATGACGTTACCACTTATTCATGCGTTAACAGAGGCTACTCCCAAACAACGCAAATACATTATAAGAACCATTAAAAAGCACCACGATCGACCTAAAAAAGTCCAAGAAGTAGTCGACTTTGTTAGGCATTCTGGAGGACTAGATTATGCGCGTTTAAGAATGGAGGAACACATTACAAAAGCCAAAGATCTTCTCTATACCTTTCCCGGTAGTGATGTGCGCGATTCGTTTGAGTCCCTATTGGAATTTACCGTAGCTCGGAAAAAATAAATTAGAATGGAAGAATTTGAAGTTTTGCTAGATGCATTGAAATTGAATGCCTTCGAATGGGCGAAGCACATCGTCCTCGCTGTTGTTATTTTTTGGATTGGAATGCGCGTGGTGAAGGTCATGATGCGCGCTTTTACAAAGGCGCTCAGTCTTAGGGAGGTTGATGCGAGCCTTTCCACGTTCCTGCAGAGTTTTTTGAAAATCGCTTTGCAAGCGGTAGTT
>Ga0233426_10004433_pt1 | contig 10569 bp, 10 predicted proteins | sample SI_118_April2016_6_FD_179875 | JGI IMG/M metagenome (GOLD analysis project Ga0233426, IMG submission 179875) | Seawater microbial communities from Saanich Inlet, British Columbia, Canada - SI_118_April2016_10_MG | ecosystem: Environmental > Aquatic > Marine > Inlet | place: Canada: British... | reverse complement strand
TTCTTGCTAATCTATTTACCAATTTTCTTTCGTCTTTTTCGTATGATTAAATTGGCTTCATCTGATCCGTCATGAAAAGAGCCAAACAATTTATCTAAAGGGAAAGTACCTCCACCGTAGTTACATTCAAAATACCGATGGTGGAGGTAGTGAAAGTAATCACTGGCTTTGGGTATGGAAATATTTTTTGATATCTCTAATTTCTCAAAACCTGTATGGCCCCAAAGTGTAGTTAAAGCAGCGTGTTGAAGATGAAAAATAGCATGAATAGGATGAGACAGAACTATCCAATGAAAAACTACACCTGTGAAATAAAGTAAATGTTCTATAGGGTGCATTGCCAAACCTGACCAAGGTCCGAAGTTAACATTTTTGTGGTGAAGATAGTGAATCTTTTTGTATATGGGTCTCCAGTGCAGCAATCGATGAGTAAAATAGAAATGGATCTCACGAATAGGGTGAACAGCAAAATAAAGCATTAAAAAATAAACAGGATTGGATTCCCAATTTAAAATAGGGATAATTTCATTTGCAAAAGCCCAATAAGTAAGAACTTCATAAGCCGTCCAAAAACCACAACCACTTATACTGCTCCAGAAAATATTATCCCAGGTCTGGTTCCGGAAAAGAAACCCGGAATGACCTTTTAACAGCCAGTTTTTATTGAATTTATAACGTATACCCTGTGCTTTCTGAACATAAAGACGTAAATGAAAACTGCCCGCAATGAGAAAAAGAATTACAAGGTTTCTGAAATAGACAAAAGCAATCCAATCAGCCTCTAGAATTTTCATACTGATAAGATCAGGAGTAAGAAAAAACCAAGTGAAAATTGGTATCAACATGAAAAAACCTATCCACGGAAATATGTAACCAGGATATCCAAGTAGCCAATTGAATATTTGAAGAGGCTTTATAGGCCACTGGAAGAGAGGTGAGGTCCCTATTGCTAATCCTGGTTTCCACTCACCCCTTACATCACGTTCATTTAATACTGTTTCTTTCATATAGTTTATAACTCTCAGCTAAAATTAATTTTATGGTCCAATTATAGGGGGGAAGGTCATGATCATAAGCAGGGGATGAAGTCAAAATTTATTGAGAAAATCAAAAAAAGAATACTTTTTCTGCTTTGTCATTGGCCCAGATGAATAAATTATGATGTAAGAATAAATATTTATTGAAAGTCAGGAAATGTTTTCTCGGAAGACCACTTTTGGAGTAAGTGTGATGAAAAGTGATTTATCGATTTCACTTCTGATTGCATTGGTTAATTGACGAAAGGTAAAAAGCATCTCCATCTCAGAATCATGATCAAACACAGAGTCCATTTTGTCTTCGATGAGTAAAGACCTTGTGATTCGATTCAGTTCATGGCCAATGAAAATTGGACGAGTGTTCTTCTTGAATTCCTCAATAGCCTTGGAAACCCCGAGATGTCCTCCGCTGACTGCATAAAATCCTAATGGCATACCTCTGTCAAGAATGTGATTACTAATTTTTTCGTAGGCGATTTGCTGATCATTCTGTACATCTATTACTTCACGAACTTTCAAATGTGGAGATTTTTCACGAAGATAGCTGCGGAAACCCATCTCACGCTCTTCCTGGCATCGAAAAGCATGTCCTACCACAATAATCACTTCCCCCCCTTGTTTACTCAGGAACTGGTTCATTAAATATCCAGCCGTTCTACCAGCTGTGTATGAATTCATTCCAAGCCAGCCGATGCGCTTGGTATTAGGAAGGTCTGTTGTAACTGTGATTACTGGTTTACCTGAGTCTACAATTGAATCCACCGCATCATGAATCTCTGCACCTTCAGGTGAAATGATGGCTAGTCCATCATGCTCCATACCTGCAGCTCTGATCACATCGGGAATAGAACATATATCCAACGGAGCAATTAGATGGACTTTGATTTCGACATTTTCATTCTTCAAAATCTCTCCGGCCTTCAATGCAGCTTCTTTCATGGTTTCAACAAACATTTCACCGGAGTGGATCACTAACCCTAAACGTATTTTCTTCAAATTTTTATCTAGATATACGTTCTTGCTGTTATCACGCTCAAGAGACTGCATCACCTTTTGTACTTTTGAAGAACTAACTCCGCCTCTTCCATGCAAAACACGGTCGACAGTGGCAGTTCCCACACCAGCCATCCTAGCAATCTCCTTAATGTTCAGATGTGTTTTGATGTTTTTTCTTACCATAAAAATCAATATTAAATCAGTTTTTTGTTAAATTAAATCAAAAATTGACTTGACAAATCAATAAGAGATACTAATATACCATAATCCCGCTGATTGTAAAGTTTAAAAAGAGATTTCAATGTTGATCCCTAGAACATTCCGGGGAGAAGGGTTTAGAAACCTTATTCAAAGGGAATGACCCTTTGAATAAGGCGTAACATCAAAGTACATCAATCGATTGATTTAGAACATCATATATTTGTTTTTTTCAAAAATCTGATTTTCTGTGCAGCTCATTCTTGTAAAAAATCGACAACCAGAAACTATAGCAGAGGAGAAAGGAAATGATTCGATTTGCTTTGTTTGGCGCAGGCAAGATAGGCCGCATGCACGCAGCAAATCTTGCAGGACATAAGAAAACAGAGTTGCGTTGGGTTTATGACATTAATCAGGCAACAGGAGATGAAGTGGCCGCTACTTTTGGAGCCAGAAGCTGCAACAGTACGGAAGAACCTTTGTCGGATCCTGAAGTTGATGCGGTCTTGATTGCCACGAGCACCGATACTCATGCTTCCCTCATAGTGGAATCTGCAAAGGCAGGTAAAGCAGTTTTTTGTGAAAAGCCAATTGACCTAAGTCTTGAAAAAGTCAACAGGTGCAGTGATCAGATCAAAAATTATGATGTTCCCATTCAAATTGGTTTCAATCGTCGTTTTGATCCAAGTCACCGAAAAGTCGCTCAGGCTGTACAAAATGGTGAGATTGGAAACCTGGAACAGGTGATCATCACCAGCAGGGACCCTGAACCTCCACCTAAAGAATACTATCTGGTGGCGGGTGGAATGCTGCGTGACATGACTATTCATGATTTTGATTTAGCCAGGTTCGTCCTAAATGAAGAGGTTGAGAAGGTCACGGCTCTTACCGCAACATTATTTGACCCGGTAGCCCGTGAAATTGGTGAAATCGATTCCGCGATGATTCTTATGCAAACCGGGAGCGGAAAGCTCTGCCACATCAACAATTCCCGTCACGCTTCCTATGGCTATGACCAGAGGTTGGAAGCTCATGGAAGCAAGGGGATGATCCGTTCGGAAAATCATGAACGGACCACCGTAGAACGTTTCAATGAACAAGGATCATCATGGAGAGATCCACTACCTTTCTTTTTCATTGAACGTTACCAGCAAGCATTCCTGGATCAACTTGATGCATTCATAGAAGCATTGGAATCAAATAAGCCTACTCAAGTAAACTTTGAAGACGGTCGCAAGGCTTTGATCCTGGCTAACGCTGCATATAAGTCTCTTGAAAGCGGGACAACCGTTGAAGTGAAATATAATTGAATCAAGTTGATTAATCTTAAGTTAACTTTTTATGGCATGTACCTTCTGCCCAAAATTTTCCAATTACTAAGATTCATTGAAGGATCTTTTAGTATTTGACGGAGTATTCCAGCCGTCAAAATGGCGTAAATTGTTTATGCCAATCATACAATAAGTGCTTCCTATTCCTGAATTTAGGAACCTGAACGTATGAAATTATCATAATTATTGTGACTCTCTATTTTTAGTTGCAGTAATTTATTTCATTAATTTATGAATAATGGAGAAAATACTATGTTACACAAAAAACTAAATTGGTGGCTTGTTATAGCCATGTTGGCAGGGTTGCTTCTGTCAGCCAACACCGGTTTTGCAAAAGATGCCCCCGGTGCTGGTGCTAAGCACGTCTGTGCCATCGGTGGCGCAGACGCCTTCTTCGCTGTTGTTAAGAACGGCGCGGACCTCGCGGGTTCGTTGGTCGAGGCTGCTGGTAGCAAGTACACATGGATCGCGCTGCCGAACTACGACAACATAGGCCCGGACATGGTCAAACTGATCGAGCAGGCGGTAGCTCTGCAATGCACGACTCTTGCAGTTCCCGTTTGGGACGGTGCTGCCCAGGCCCCGGCGCTGGCGAGAGCGACTAAAGCAGACGTCAAGGTCTTCATGTACAACTCCGGCTTACCTCTTCTTGAAAATGGGACGGTAAAGGCTTACGGCTACTACGGCACCGACGAGTATAAGGCCGGCGTTGCGGCCGGGGAATACTTCGCCACACACGGCTCCTCGAACGTGCGATGTGTTAACACCCAGCCCGGTGCGGTGAACTGGCAGCAGCGCTGCGGCGGCCTCATTAAAGGCGCCACATCAAAAGGTGCGCAGGCAGGCGAGATCATTCTGCCTGCTGAGTCTTTCGGTGACGCGGCTGCGATCTCCTCCGCCGTGCAGGCGACCCTTGCAAAAGACCCGACCATTGACGGCTTTGCCACCGGTTCCTCCGCTGACGCTGACGCGGTCAATGAGGCCCTCAAAGTCATGGGTTCCAAAGCTCAGACGGGCGGTTGGGACGTTTCTGTGAACATCATCAATCGGATTCTCGACGGCAAACAGCTGTTCGCCGTCGACCAGCAGGGCTGGTACCAGGGATGGTTGGCAGTGTCGCACGCATGGCTGTATGACCAGTTCTCCATCCTACCAGCAGACCCGGTCATCCTGACCGGCCCGGCACTGATCACCGCTGATAACGCCGAGACCGTTCTGTCTGGTGTTGAGGACGGTTATCGTTAAAATCAACTGTATTACTTGTATAGGTGGGTCAAGGTATTTGCCATGACCCACCCTCTGAATTTCATGGAGATCAAAAATTTCTGATTTAAAAAACTTGACCCGGCGACCAGAGTTTGCAGCCTTTATTGGATTACTGTTTGTTGTTATATTCTTCGGTTACTTCGGCTGGCCAGTCTTTACCTCAACCCTGGTGACCGCTTCCTGGCTCAACGTGGCTGCCGAACTCGGGCTGATTGCCCTTCCTGTTTCCTTGGTGATGATCGCCGGACACCTTGACCTCTCGGTCGGATCGATCATGGCCGCCGGTGCCATGACCTATGCCATTCTCACCGGGCACTTCGGTCTCCCTGACTACATAGGACTTCCGGCAGGCTTGGCCGTGGGAACTTTCTTCGGCTTCCTCAATGGCCTGATTGTCACCAAGACCAAGGTGTCGTCGTTCATCGTGACGTTAAGTATGATGTTTGGTCTCCGGGGTCTGGTCTTCGGGATCACTCGTCTGACGACCAGCACGGTGCTCGTCCCCGTTGAAGTAAGCGAGATGGTGCGGAGCACCTTTGGTGGCCGCCTCTACAAAACCTTTGAAAATGCTATCGTACTCTGGGTGATCATGGCTATCATCGTGTCGTGGATCCTCTACAAGACGAAGTACGGCAACTGGGTCCTCGCCCTCGGCGGCGACAAAACTTTCGCCCGAGCGGCCGGTGTACCGGTCGAGCGGGTAACTATCGGGCTTTTCATGGGCTCCGGCTTCGGCTCGGCGCTCCTCGGCATCACCCAGGTTGCGCTTTACGGTAGCGCACAGGTCTCGGCCGGGCAGTCCTACGTGTTCTACTCGATCATCGCGGTGGTGGTTGGCGGTGTGCTGCTCACCGGCGGCTATGGCTCACCCATCGGTGTCATCTTTGGAACATTGACTTTTGCCATCGTCTCCCAGGGTATCTACTCCACTGGATGGGACTCCGACTGGGCATCGTTGATTCTAGGCACGTTACTGCTGATTGCCGTAATCTCCAACAACACCTTCCGGCAACTCGCCCTTTCCGCCGGGGACAAGGTCGAGACAAAACCAACGACAAGCAAAGAGCCCGCTGAAATCAAGGTCACCCAGGAGGCCACCAATGACTGAGCAGCGAACTCCCTACATCGGCCTCAAGAACATAACCAAGGTATTCGGCGGGAATGCCGCCCTGAAAGACGTTTCAGTGGAAGTCTATCCCGGTGAGGTGTTTTGCCTCCTAGGCGATAATGGCGCTGGCAAGTCCACCCTGATCAAGGTGCTTTCCGGCTTCCACCAGCCCACCTCCGGCATCATTCGGGTCGAGGATCGAGAGCTGGAGATCAAGAGTCCGCGCGATGCCGCCCACCTGGGGATCTCCACGGTACACCAGTTCGGCGGGACTTTCCCGCTTATGAGCCTGGAGCGTTCGTTCTTCGTCGGCCTCGAGCCGACCAAGGGATGGGGCCCGTTCAAGGTCTTTGATCGCAAGACGGCCAAAGAGATCGTGGTAAGGGAGATGCAAGAGATGGGGATTACCGGGGTCACCGATGGCGGCCAATTGGTTGGTAGCTTGTCGGGTGGTGAACGGCAGGTCTCGGCAATTGCTAGGGCGGTATACTTTGGCGCCAAGGTGTTGGTCCTCGACGAGCCGACCGCAGCCCTCGGCGTGAAGGAATCAGCCCACGTGTTGCGGATCATCATGGAGGCAAGGAACCGTGGGCTAGCAGTGGTACTGGTGACTCACAACGTCCGCCACGCCATGACGGTCGGGGATCACTTTGCCATCCTCATCCGCGGCGAAAAGACTGATGACTTTCACAAGGGTGAGCGTACTCGGGAAGAAATCACCGATCTTATGGCTGGCGGTGAAGCCATGGCGGATCTGGAAACCGAGCTAGCTGAGTTGTCCGGCGCCAGAACAACCTATTTATAGTGGCACTAAGAAGCAGCCCAATCCGGCCGAATGCTTCATGACAGGAGTTTATGGTCCCCTATTTTGAAGACCTGAATGGATCTCACTCTGTTGAAAGTATGATTGAAATATAGGAAGTTTTTTGCCTTGGTTGGCAATAAGAAGTAATCCTGAATTATTTATCAACTCATTTCAGTGAACGAAAACTTAGCGTTTTTTCTAGGAATTGCCTGCTATAAGAATTATGCATTAATTCGCTTAATTGAAGCGAAAGTATCTATTTTAGCTATAGAACCAAAGCTGAAATTGGGACCATTCCAGGCCATCATGGCAGAATTTGAACAGTTGGCATCCATAATGAGAAATAGATCCATCAGACAAGCCTTTAGAATCTTCCAAGCAATTGAATACCATGAGACACAATAGAAAAACTGTAGCAGACATGTTGGCTATGAAAGGTAAGCAGCAAATTAAAATACTCTTTGTGGATACCCTTGAAGAAGCTGCTGCTGCCGATGAGGCAGGCATCGATATGCTCTCCATCATCGATCCTGTGTGGACTCCTGAAATGCGGGAAGCCGCTGGAAACTGTTTTGTCCAGGTGGGTCTGCTTTATGGAGAGCTTTGTACTTACGAAGATTATTTACGAGCGGCCCATAGGGTGTTGCTGATGGGGGGAGATTGTGTCTATTGTGCTGCCAGCCTAGAAACCATTAAAAAACTTTCTACTGAAGGGCTTCCGGTGGTGAGCCATGTGGGCTTGATTCCTTCCAAATGTACATGGACGGGAGGATTCAAGGCCGTGGGCAAAACTGCTGAGAGCGCGATGAAGGTATACCGACATGTCAAAGAACTCGAAGCCGCTGGAGCTTTCGCTGCTGAGTTGGAAGTGGTGCCAGATCGAATGGCTGCAGAAATTTCTAAGCGTACCTCTATGCTGATGCTGTCTATGGGGGCAGGTCCCGGTGGTGATGGTCAGTACCTTTTCGCGGAAGATGTCTTAGGCTATACACGGGAACATCGACCACGTCATGCAAAAGTGTATCGAAATTTCCGTGCAGAATATGATCGACTGCAAAATGAACGCATTGCCGCTTTCAAAGAGTTTATCATCGATGTCGATACGGGGAACTATCCTGAAAACAAACATGTAGTCTCTGTCAAGGACGAAGAATATGAAAAATTTCTTTCACTACTACCTGATTGAGTTCCGAAGCGACAAAAGCAATGAAATTCGAATGGAGGAGAATAGGATGGATGATTTGAAAAATGGGACTTGTAACAAGGGTGGAGACTGCAAACATAACGATCCGATTCATCCAACTCGATTATTCGTTTTCCTCTCCAAGCCCCTGAAGTCCTTTGAAATGAAGGATTTCCATCGATTGGATTACTTGGGTTCCTGATGCAGTATTAAAAGCGATGAGAGAAGGCCATAAATTAGTTTTTCTACTCAAGCAAAAAACCTAATTGTTTAAATTTAAACAAAAAGACTTCTTATGAAACTCGGTTTTGTCTCAGACAGTCTCAGTGGAATGCTTTTCCAAGAAATGCTCGATCATGCCACCCGTATGGGGGTTTCAGGAATTGAAGTTAATACTGGTGGCTGGTCCACCGCACCTCACTTCAATTTGGCATTGATGAAGCAAAGTGCCGAGGCTAGGAAGGGTTTTCTCAAAGCATTCAATGAACGCGAACTTGAGGTGATCAGCTTGAATGCCAACGGCAATCCGTTGCACCCGACAGACCCTGCACAAGGTGAATGTCTCAGGGATACAATTCGGGTTGCCGGTGAGATGGGGATCAAGACAGTGTGTACAATGTCTGGCCTGCCTGCGGGCAATGAGACCGACACCATGCCCAACTGGATTGTTTCGTCCTGGCCTCCGGAAACACAGGAAATTTTAAACTACCAATGGGAGGAAGTGCTTTTTCCATTTTGGACTGAGATCGTAGCGCTTGCCAAGGAAAACGGAGTAGAAAGAATCGCGCTAGAATTGCACGGAAACCAGTGCGTCTACAATGTTCCAACACTGCTGAAATTGCGCAAAGTGGTTGGGTCTATCGTCGGTGCAAACTTAGATCCATCCCACCTTTTCTGGATGGGTGCAGATCCTTTGGTTGCGGCTGAGGCTCTAGGCGAGGCAGTCTTTCATGTCCATGCTAAGGATACACTGTTGAACGGCCCCGTACAGGCCATCAATTCCCTGTTGGAAAACGGCAGTCTGGTGGATATTCCTGCCCGAAGCTGGTCTTACATCACCCTCGGTTTCGGGCATGGTGAGGAATGGTGGCGGCAGTTCTGCTATCGGCTAAAAATGGCCGGGTACGATGGATGGCTGTCAATTGAACATGAAGACGTGTTGCTGAATTCCCTTGAAGGGGTGGAGAAATCTGTGGCTCTATTGCAGGCCGTTATGCCGGTCAATGCGAGCGATTTCAAAATCCAGGATATCTAACAGGTTTTTTTAAAAACAGTAAAAGGTTTACTTGAAAGTGTATTTTGCCATAAAGCAAAAACCATTTAAGAACAAGAGGAAGGTAGTGATTATGAATGAATATGAACCTCTATCAAAAGCAAAAAAAAACCTTCGGATTAGCTGGTATCGTTGTCCTATTGAAAAAGACATCTTAAGAAATCTTACTTTAAAGAATGATTGGCAGGGTTTTATACAGGCCGGAGGACATTTCATTCTTTTCTTGCTTACTGGTTTAATTACTTATTATTTTTGGAGTTTAGGTAATTGGTATGCTTTCATCATAGCGCTATTCTTCCATGGTACGGTAAGCAGTTTTTTTACTGGTGTGGCACCTCATGAGTTGGGTCATGGAACCGTCTTTCGAACACGAGCTTATAACAAGGGATTCCTTTATTTATTTAGTCTTATTAGTTGGTGGGACCCTTATGATTATGCTGTAAGCCATACATATCATCATCGTTATACAATGTATCCAGTTGCTGATAGAGAAAACTTGCTCCCCCTGAAACCTACTCTAGAACTGGGTCTTATTCTCCAACTATTTACATTAAACCTATTTAGCAAATCAGGTCGGATTTTTGGAAAGGGAGGGTTGTTTTCTACTATATACCTGACTTATCTAGGAGCATTGGGTAAAACCAGTTCTTCAGAGATTCCTAGTCAGGAATGGTTACAATCACTTCATGAAGATCAACCTTCAGAACATGTTAAATCGATACGCTGGTCAAGGTTTTTACTGCTATTTCATGGGGTTATATTGTTAATCTCAATTACATCTGGACAATGGGCCTTATCGTTAATTGTCTCTGTTGCTCCATTCACTGCAAACTGGGCTGCATATTTTGTGGGACTAACTCAACATTGCGGTTTAAAGAATAATGATCCTGATTTCCGTAAAAACACTAGGACAATTTATCTCAACCCATTCCTATCATTTCTTTATTGGCACATGAATTGGCATATTGAACATCATATGTTTGCAGGAGTTCCTTGTTATAACTTAAAAAAACTTCATAGATGTGTAGCAGATGATATGCCTAACCCAAAAACACTTATTGGGGCTTGGAAAGAGATGAGAGAGGTATGGAGAAAACAACAAAATGATTCTGAGTATCAATTTGATACACCTGTGCCTAGCTCTATAAAAACAAACTATAAAGCTTCCGTAGATCCACTTTAATCCTCTATTGGAGATCTTGCTCCTAAATCACTTGCAAGCATCTATGTCATATCATCCCCTGTGAGTAACCCCCACTAAATCTTCACAAGTCAGCACCCTCCACAACCTAGCCAACATTTTCTACACTGGAATCCTGAGCGGGGATTTAGGTGTCCATATAGGTGTCTATCAGCCCTGTCCTAGATTCTT
>Ga0233426_10004431_pt1 | contig 10572 bp, 6 predicted proteins | sample SI_118_April2016_6_FD_179875 | JGI IMG/M metagenome (GOLD analysis project Ga0233426, IMG submission 179875) | Seawater microbial communities from Saanich Inlet, British Columbia, Canada - SI_118_April2016_10_MG | ecosystem: Environmental > Aquatic > Marine > Inlet | place: Canada: British... | reverse complement strand
GCGGCAGTTGGTATCAAATGGGTGCCAAGCGCGGGCATCTCAAGCGTGTAGCGCTGCTTGCCAACCGTGATTGCGGCTTGCGCCCCTACTAGGTGTTCCCATTGAATATCTGCTGACGGCGCTGTTCCAAAGGTGCTAAGAGGCCCAGATACTGAATCCGACAGCGCGCTCTGCAGTATGAGCTGTCCGCTGGACGTTAGGCCCGATCGAAGACTGAGCTTTTCCTGAACCAGCGCATCAAAGCTTGCAAAGTGTCCGATGTGCACGGGCAGCACGTTTAGGACGATTGCGATGGTTGGCGCGATCATGTCAGATAATGGCTGGATCTCGCCAGGATGATTGGTGCCGACCTCAAAGACGCCGTATTGAGTGTCTGCGGGCATCCGTGCAAGCGATAGCGGCACACCCAGATGATTATTGAAGCTGCCCTCGGAGCCGTGGGTGTGACCAAAATCCGCTAGGATATGCTGCAGCCAGGTCCTGAGGGTGGTTTTGCCGCTGCTGCCGGTAATGGCGATGATTGCGGCATCATTTGATATTCGGCGGCGCGCCTCGACCCCAAGCGTTTGAAGCGACTGCTGGGTGTCTGAGACGGGCAGAACTTGCGGATGGTTCGTCTGTTTGGCAGATAATGCAAGGCCGGCGCCTGAGGTTAAGGCGGCATCGATAAACTGATGACCATCGCGCGCTGAGACGGGTGGCGCCAGCGGAATAAACAAGTCACCCTTTTGGATTTTCCGGGAATCGATTTGGACCCCCGTAATGCCGGCGTTACTATTCGGCGCTCGCCAGTAAGGGTCTTGCGCCAGTAACCGGGCGAGGTCTTGGGTTTGCCAGAGCATGGCCGGTTTCCTTGAAAGCAATGTCGGGGTAATCCGATGCCGTTGGTCCATGTTAAACTGACTAGATCATTCTGTCATGGCTTCACCTCATGAAGCGTTTGACCACAATAGTTCTAATTAACGACAGCAATAAGGATCTGATACGTCGATGCTCGAGGTCGCCTTAATTATTTTTGATTGTGATGGGGTTTTAGTGGATTCTGAACCCCTCGCCCATGCGCTGTTAACGCGTGCCTTGCGCCCCTACACAGACAATGCCGAAGCGCTTTCGGCCGCCTGCACTGGCCGGTCATATCCAGATACTCAAGGATTCATTAACGCCCACGTCGATGAGCCCTTGCCGTCCGACTTTTGGGGTGCCTTGCAAGCCGCAACGCTCAAATCGTTGGCAACGGATCTACGCCCAGATCCCAAACTCAGAGCGTTATTAGCTGGACTACAACGGCCCTTCTGCGTCGCCTCCAGTGGGGCTCACGACAAAATTAGGTTGAGTCTTCGAGCGGCGAATCTTCTGGACCTGTTTGAGGGCCAGATTTTTAGTGCTGAGGATGTGGCGCACGGCAAGCCAGCGCCTGATGTGTTTTTATTGGCAGCCGAACGCAATCTAGTGGCTCCCTCGCAGTGCTTAGTGATCGAGGACTCCGGGCCGGGCGTTGCGGCGGGTCAGGCTGCTGGCATGACCACCCTGCAGTACTTGCCTGGGGGCGACGGCAAGCAGGAAAACCAAATTCAACAGCTGAGTGAGCTGCTGCAATGGCTGTGATCTAGTTTGATCTGGTGGGGTTATAACACCTGGGACGACAGCCCTCTCTTGAAAAATTTTTGTCCGATTCCGCAGAATAAACAGCGCTTTTATTGAGTCTGTCTCTCGGGTTTGATGATCCTGTTCGCGCCAAAATTGAATTGCGTAAGCGCTTAAAACGACGCGAACATTATTTGAAGCCTTAACCGACGATGGCTTTGATAGATCTCGCGTCCATTCAGCGGCTTTGAGCAGGCCGCGTGCCTTTCTGACAAGGCGGCTGCCAGTATAGGCCTGACTCTTTCTGTAGGGTGCCCTGCCCGGCTACCGCCCGGTCGATAAGCGCGTTTTATCAAATCAAGAGCTGCCAACTTAGACCTTGATTGCCTTAATCGGTTCCTGCAGTTAGCCCACGGATGATCTGAAAGTAATCTTCGATACGTTTAAGGTGGCCGTCGACGTTGGTGGGTTCCGCGTTATGGGTGGCGAACGCCATATGGGTCGCACCTAGGTTCTGCCATTTTTGAAAGTGTCCGGCCCAACGCTCGGGCGACCCGCCGGCGAACTGTGCTTGCGCCTGAATACCGAAAGTTTCCCACGGTAAACCAAGGCTTGCCCGAGTGTCTTTGAGGTAGGCAATGGCGTCGGCCGCGGCTTGGTTGGCGCCCATGAGCGGCATCCATCCGTCGCCCTGACGCGCGCAACGCGTGAGCAGCCTCTTTGCGCTACCCCCAAACCAGATTGGGATGTCTTGACTGGGTCTTGGATTGATGCCAGCGGCATCGACTGTGTGGAAGGCCCCGTCAAAGCTAAAAACATCTTCCTGCCAAAGCTTCTTTAAAAGTTCAACTTGCTCAGCCTGCCGGTTACCCCTATTTTCAAAGGGCACCCCGAGGGCTTCGTACTCGATTTTATTCCAACCAGTGCCAACGCCAAGTCGAAAGCGATTGTCTGACAAAATCTGTAACTCCGCCGCTTGTTTAGCAACCAGTGCGGTTTGGCGTTGCGGCAGAATCATGACAGTTGTGACCAGCTCGATGGATTGAGTTACCCCGGCGACAAAGCTTAAAAACGTCAAGGGTTCATGGAAGGCAACTCGACTGTCGTACATGCCGCGCCAGCCGCCGGGCCGGTTGGCGTCAGCGCCGAGTACGTGGTCATAAACCAAGAGATGCTGCGCGCCTAGCGCCTCGATTCCTTGCGCATACGCGCGGATTGCGCCAGCGTCGTTGCCAATTTCATTGTGTGGCAGGACTACCCCTAGTTTCATAATGCAGCTCGCAGGATTTGATGAAATCAGAGTGTATCGAAAAAACGGCGTTAAGACCTAACGCAAGGGCGCTGAGTGAGATTACGCTGGTTCTGCACAGGATCGCCAAAAGGCCTTAAGGCCGGCCTCGAGTTCTTTGGTGCTGTGAATGATTTTAGTTTGCCAATGCTGAGGCAAATAAGCCTTGTTGTCAGCTGCGTTGAACCTTGGATCAACCAGCAGCACGATGCCCTGATCATTTTCGCTGCGAATGACGCGGCCACCCGTTTGGATCACGCGTTGCAGGGCTGGATAGCGGTATGCAACATCGTAGCCACTGACTTGTGCTGCGCGCGGGTCAATCGACATGGTTTCTGATAGCTTTGTGCCTGTCTCGGAGTGCATGCGGCGCGATAAAGCATCTTGCGCTAGGGTTTTAGGGGCAAGTCCTAGGCTGATAATCATCGCGCCAGATAGGCGCTGACCTTTCAAGTCGATGCCTTCTGCAAAGCGCCCCCCCATAACAGCGAACCCAAGGCGCTCTGAATCTTCTGTAAAGCCGTCGGTAAACGCCTTTACGGCTTGATCTGACATATCACGGGTTTGGCAGTGCAGCGATATGTCTGGGAACATCGTCTCAAACGCAGCTCTGACGTCTTCTAAAAACGCGTAGGACGGAAAGAACACAAGGTAGTTGCCGCGTTTCCCCGCAACCAATGTTGTCATAAGCGATAGCAGATCGGGGATCGCCTTTCTGCGATGCTGAAAACTAACTGGAATATGGGTTGCAATCAGCGAGAGCTGTTTTTCGGCGGCAAAGGGGGATGGCACCTTCAGCCATTGCGCACGCGTTTTAAAGCCGAGTAAGTCACCATAGTAGGCCTTGGGCGATAGCGTTGCTGAAAACCCGATCAACGTATCGGCCAGAGCATAACCTTCTTGTAGTTGCTGTCCTGGATGCACGCAGGCTAAGCGGACGGTGCTGTTGTTCTGACTGTCCAAGACGAAGGTAGCGTAATCATCATTCAGCTTGTCGAAAACTTGAAGAAATCGGTGTGCATCAAATAGGCATTGCGTGAGCTCTGCCGGCAGACCTTGTGGCGCTTCAAGGGTTTCAAGGTGGGTTAGAAGTTGCTGCAGACGGGTGCATAAGGGCTTTAAAGCCTCCGCGCTGACTTCAATTTCGGGCGCAATCGAGCCGAGCGACTTGTTAAGCGCTAAAAAAGCTCGGTTGACTTGGTTCAAGTACTTGACGCAGGTCGGATAAGCAGCCCTGCTCTCTTTTTTTGCTGCCTGAAATTGATGCTTTTGGACTTCCGCAGAAAACATGTCCTGGCCTCGATCCACTAAGTTGTGGAGCTCGTCGAGTAACACGCTGTAGCGTCCTTTTCGCTCTTCAAAAAAACGTTTTAGCCGAGTGCTGGGACTGAACAAATAATTGTAGTCACAGACAATGACATCCATTTCTCTGGCTGCATCAAGACTCAGCTCAAAGGGACACACTTGATGGGCTTGTGCGAGGGCTTCCAAACGCATTTTGTCCCAGTGACCGGGTTGCTTTCGAACCACTTCTAATGCCTTCGGTAGTCGATCAAAGTAGCCCGCGGCATAGTTACAGAAGTTTGGATCACAGGGTTGTTCTGGATTAAAACAGGCTTTACGTTTCGCGGTGATGGTGAGAGACCGGATGGGCAGTCGTTGTGTATGAATTTGCGCGAGGGCGTCCTCGGCGCTGGCCTGGCCGGCGGTTTTCGCCGACAAGTAAAATACTTTTTCAACTTGAGTCTTCGGCAAAGACTTCAGTGTCGGAAATAAACTGGCCATCGATTTGCCGAGTCCGGTAGGGGCTTGCAGCAAGAGTTGGCCGTCTTGCAGGCTGCTGCGATACGCCGCCTCAGCGATTTGGCGTTGGCCCGGTCTAAAGTCGTCAAACGGAAAGGTTAGCGCCTGCAGGGCGGTGTTCCTGCTTTGGAACCATTCCGCTCGTGCGTTGAACCAAGTAACAACCGGTTCTAAGAGCGCTTCAAACTGTTCGGCTAACGTCTCGGCTGATAGAACGCTTGCAATAACGGTTTCCACAGCGCTGTCGGGGTTGACGTAGTTCAGCCGCAGTTCGATCTCGCACAACTGCTCGGCTTCACAGATTAAGTGGCCATACAAAACCAGCTGGTTGCGATGTTGCTGCTGGACGGAGTCAGGGATGCGCTCAATGGGCATGCGGGTCGTTTTAATCTCTTCGACCCAAGCTAGTTGTTCCCGCTCAGCGGGATGGTAGCCATCGGCTCGGCCGCTAATACTCATCTCGTGTCGTCCAATCGACCGACGCGCCCGCACTGTCTTTTCTTTTTGGTAGCCGGGTCCGCGTGACCGCTGCACCCTTTGATGGGTTTGCATGCCTTCCATTGCAGACGTCTGATGAGTGATCCGCGCATTGATATCACCGGATGGTGTAAACGCCGCGATGGCGCCGACTGAGAATTTCAGTTGTAGGCCTAAGGCAATCGGCGGTTTGGGCGCCGACAAGGCGGTATCAGGCGTGCTCATGGGGTCTTTGCCAGGTCGTCGGAATCGGTCACTTGTAGTACCGAGACCTCAATGCCTTCAGCGCTCAGGAAACGAAGCCAGGCTGTTTGGTGGGTTTGTAGGCGGTCGCCGGGACCTTTTACTTCGATGAGCTCGTAATGCGCTGTAGAGAAGACTATCAGGTCTGGAAAGCCTGAACGAAACTTTTTGGGGTTCTGTAATATACGACGAAAAATAGCGGATAAGGCGGGCCAGGCTGTGTGGTTTAGCACAAATAAGAGCCCGGGCAGTTCGATCGCTGACCAGTGCACAAACGGGTTGGCTAATCCGAATTTGTCTGTATAGCAGCTCTCTAATTGTCGTTGCCGTTGCGCTAAGGTCGATAGCATATTAAATCGTTGCGCGAAGGATGCTGCCCGGCGATGGGCAAAGTCAGCCTCATCGAGGTCCGCGGGGCCGCGCTGGAAGGGATGGTGAAAGGCGCCCGGGATGGGGGTGAAGATGACTTCCCAAAATAGTAATCCTAACAGTGCCGGATACAAGTGGTTCTCAATGTGCACGGCAATCCGCCCCTGTTCGGCAAAATGCTCAATCACGCGTCGTTCAACACGAGTCACCTTATTCAGGGGGAGGTTGATTTGTTCAATCCGTAAGGGGTTGGGCACTCGGACCGCCTCCTCGCTAATCGCGCCATGATTGGCACGTAATACGCGTTCGGCATAGTGCCGTGCCTCAGGATCATTAGACGACTTAAGGATTGTATTGCAGAGCAGTAAAGCGACCTCTGGCGCGGTTTTGATCTGCAGTCGAGCTTGGCGCATTAAAGCTGGTGCTAGATCTGATTTTTGATAACAACGCAGTGCCTCGTTGGCCAGACCGATCCGCTCATGAATGAGTCCCAAGCTTAGGTGAAGCTTGTTCAATGCGCGCATGACGAGTGGGTGTTCGCTTGCGTCGGGTACCATCTCGGTAAGACTGGTCAACGCCTTGGTTAACTCAATTTGGTTTGCTTCATCTGGTTTTCGTTTGAGCCTAAGACTGTCTCGCTCCAACGTTTTGGCCCATTGTCGAAACGTCCCGATGAGGCGCAACAGATCTAGATCATCCCGAGTGCTAAATGCGGGGCTTAGGCTCAAATCAACCGTCTCAAATCGCTGAAGACCCAAATCGCTTAAAACAAACTCGCTCAGATCTTGATATTCATTCCCAAAGAACAGGTGCTGGCACAGTGCCATGAGTGTCTGCTCGCGTACACACACGATTTCAAGGTCCGGTAATTCGAGGCTTGTTTCCGCAATAGTCTGCTCGATTTGGGCGCGTGAGGCATTGCTAAGCCCTAAGGGCGTCAACACAGCGAGTTGTTTGAGTTCTTTGACCGTTCGAAGACTGAGGAAAAGGTCCTGGCGCCCCCCCCTGATGGGCTGTAAAAACCCCGCGTTGATCAAATTTTTAACAGCGATATCCAGGGTTGGTAATTCGGAATAGGTCAGTTTATCAACCCGAAAATAGGCCCCTTTGCGTTGTAAAAGACGGGTATATAAGGCACGCGCCGGTTTGGGCAAGGCTTGAAATGCCTGGAGGCGTTCTCGCTCTGGTGCCTTAAACACCTGCTCGTATCGTTTTGAAACAAACGAAAGCAGGTAGTCTAGGTAATCTAGATAATAAAATGGATTAAGTTTGGGGTTGGTTGAAAACGGCTGCATCAAGCTATCTTAAGCTGTATTTATATACAGTAAAAGGTCGGTCGAGTGTAAAGCTCGGGCTGCGGACTCAAGGCGTATTGTCAAACCCGTATCGCTTCATTTTGTTTTTCCAACGCCCAGATCGAAAACGATGTGAGAGCATCAGGGCTTTGATGAGGTAGTCCCCTAAGAGCGCCGCAAAGATCCAAGTGACGGACAAGCCTAAATAGGTGAATAACGCGGCAAGACCAACCCGAATCCCAATGAGTCCTACCATGGTTGCGAGCAAGGGATAGCGGGTATCGCCCGCGCCCCTTAAACAACCACTCAATGTGAATTCGATGCCCATCAGGGGCTGTGCGAACCCAAGAATGTAAATGAAGATTACGGTGTAATGGATCACCTCCGCATCATCAATCAGATAACTCGAGATTTCCCGGGCAAAGAACATGATCACTATAGATAACGACATCATGCTAATGATGGCCAGTCGCGTCGCGCGCCAACCCTGCTTAGCGGCCGCCTCGGGCTGTTGTGCTCCTAGGTACTGACCAACCAGCGTCGCGCCAGCAATGGAAAAACCAAAGCCAACGACGAACGATAGGCTTAGAATTTGCACGCCGATGCCGTAAGCCGCGTAGGGCGCAGTACCGTAGTAGGCCACGAGCCACAAAAACCCGATAAAACCCAACTGAAAAATAAATTGCTCGACCGCCGCTGGATAGCCGATTTGATAGAGCTGTTTCACGCGCGCAACGGTTATTGAGCCGACCCCGCCCGCCTGGATCCTTAGTTGCTTGCCGTAGAGCGCGAGCAACAGGACCACGGCCGCAACGGTAAAGGACAACCCGCTGGCTAGCGCTGCCCCACTCGTGCCCATTTTCGGTAAACCGAAATGACCGAAAACCAACGCATATACCAAGAAAACATTAACGATGTTCATGAGTACCCCAATCCAAAGGGGGGTTTTAGCGTCACCGGATGCTCGAAGGGCCGCGCCCAATATCATGTTGATCGCAAAGCTGACGTTAAATATGGCCAAGATTTGGATGAACTCAGCGGCAAGGCGAGTCGTTGTCTCATTTAGGCCGAAAACACTCGCGATATCATAAGCAAACACAATACAAGGCACTGTCAGCGTCAAAGCCACGCCATTACCGACCCAAAGCGAGGCGCTGGTGACCCGAGCGGCCTCGGCATAGTTTTGAGCGCCCCAAGCCCGCGCTACCATGGCCGTCGTCCCCGCGGATATGGCCATTAAGATGGCCTGGATGGCGAAAAATAAGCGGTGCCCTGTGGTGACTGCGGCAACCGCTTCAGATCCGAGACTACCAACGATTTTGATGCTGATGATGCCAATAATCGAAAACAACAAGTTTCCTAGAATGGAAGGCCAAGCCAGTTCCCAGATTTTGAGTTGGATTTCGGGTGGCGCGTTTGTGCTTGCTTCGCCCTCTTGAGGCGGTTGCGCAATGGGCATTTTGGCGATCCGATCGGTCACCGACGCTGTCGATGAATGATCAATAATTGAGTGAACGGTTAGGCCAGCGAAGATACAGGATCAAATGCGATGGGTAAAGGGTGGCGAGTGATAACAGCTGCAATCGGATTATTTATGCCCCCGGGGGCTTTTATCGCGTGAGACTGAGTCACAGAATAGGGAAAGTCACTGAAAAGCTTGCGCCCTGCCCGGGTTTGGACACCAGCTTAATACGACCCTGATAGCGTTCGACGACGTGTTTCACAATTGATAAACCCAGCCCCGTGCCCCCTTTGTCACGGGACCGGGCGGGATCGACGCGATAAAAACGTTCAAAAATTTTGTCGTGTTCTTCTGCCGGAATACCAACGCCTTGATCTGTTACGTTGAACATGATCACTCCCCGCTCCGTCATCGATAGCATCATGGTAACTGTGCCGCCATGATCGCTATACTTAATCGCGTTATCGATAAGGTTTGAGAACATCAGCGCAAAGTCATCCGCACGCCCCTTGATGGTTTGTTGCTGGCAATCGGGACTTGCCTCGTAGGTCAGTTGGATCTGCTTAATTTCAGCATCAAGTGTTTTGGTGAGATAGACCTTGTGAACAACGTCGTTTAGAACCAGCGTTTTATCCGAGTCAAGGCCATGGCTTGTGTCCAACCGAGACAACTGCAATAAGTCTTGGACGATTGAGGCCAGCCGATGAATCTGTTGCTGGCTTCGGACCAGAAAGGATCGACGCGTTTCTGTCGGCATCTCGATATCATCGATTACGGTGTCGACGAACCCGCGCAGGGCCGAGATTGGCGTTTTAAGCTCATGGGAGGCATTGGCAACGAAATCGGTTCGTACGCGTTCTAAGCGGTGCAGTTCCGTCGTATCCCGCAGTACCAAGATCATACCTTCGACCGACGCGTCCCCTAGGCGCAACGCTGAAACTTCGATGCGCCGACCACCGAGGGTCATTGTCTGGTATTGGGGAACGGTTGCTTTAAAGCCTAACCTTACGATCTCGCTAAGATCTCGAGCGGTTGAGAGGTCGTGGAAGGGCTGATTGATGGCACTCGATTGCTCAAGGTTCAAAATCGCCGCGGCCGAGCGATTTATCTGGATCACGGTCTGGTCAGTGTTGAGCGCAATGATGCCTTCGGTCATGCTTTGTAACACGGCAGCCAGTTCGTTTTGACGGGCCGTTACTTCCTGTATTTTGGCTTCTGTGCCCGCTGCCAGTTGGTTCAGCGCATGTGCAAGACTGCCGAGTTCGTTGGCATGTCCCTCATCAAGCCTAAGACTAAACTCGCCGCTGGCCATAAGGACTGAGGCTTGGGTCATTCTGAGCACAGGCAGAACGATTCTGCGCGCGAAATACAACCCGATGAGAATCGCGATAAAGGTGAAAGCCACGGTCAAGAGATTGACCTGCAGGCGCATTGCGTTGACCTTTTGCTCGACGCTAGTCAGCGGCATACTTACTCGAACATAACCCGTGGGCGTGGCCGTTGAACCCAACGCCAAGGCGACATACAGCATGTCTCGCTGCCGGGTTGTGCTATAACGCTCGGCAATACCAAGCCCTGTTTTGGATGCCGTTGGCGGGCTAGCTGCAATAATCTCTGGGCGCGTTCGGTGATTTTCCATCAGATCTGCATCCTCGCGATTGTCACTGAGGACTGTGCCATCCGGGCCAAGAATCGTGATTCGCTGGTCGGATTGAATCACTGGGAGTGCGGCCCGCTCGAGAATCAGGGGGTCATAGAGTTGTTTGAGGAGCTGGACTTGATGTCCTAAAGACTCTTCAATCGCCGTTCGAGCATCAGACGCCACCTGTTGGGCCGCAAAATAACCAATGCTGAGCGCAGAAATGAGGACGAGTGCGCAGAGTAATCCCCAAACTTGCCAAAGCAGTTTCGATTGATAAATGCTTGGATCATATCTGGTCGGCAAACCGGTACCCTACCCCGCGCACGGTTTCGATGAGGCCTGTCTGCGTGCCTAATTTCTTTCGGACCGAGCGTATGTGAACATCAATGTTGCGATCGACAACGACAAC
>Ga0233426_10004428_pt1 | contig 10576 bp, 9 predicted proteins | sample SI_118_April2016_6_FD_179875 | JGI IMG/M metagenome (GOLD analysis project Ga0233426, IMG submission 179875) | Seawater microbial communities from Saanich Inlet, British Columbia, Canada - SI_118_April2016_10_MG | ecosystem: Environmental > Aquatic > Marine > Inlet | place: Canada: British... | reverse complement strand
TAGATTTAGTTCCTGATTTATATGAACAGTGGATTGCTAATCCTACTTCTGGCTTAGGTATTATAAAAACTTATCCTTGGCATATAAAAGATACTTCCGTGTTAATTGGGGATGCTGCTCATGCAACAGTACCGTTTTACGGACAAGGCATGAATGCAAGTCTTGAGGATTGTAGAATGTTAGATGAATTATTAGATAAGCATGGAGATGATTTAAAGTCGTGCTTTGATGAGTATTCTAAAAGCAGAAAGCCTAACGGTGATGGGTTGCAGGATTTGTCTATGCAGAATTTTATTGTAATGCGTGATAATACAGCTGATCCTACATTTTTACTGCAGAAGCAAATAGAAAAGAAATTTTCTAATTTATATCCTGATAAATGGACTCCACTTTATTCTATGGTTAGTTTTACTAATATTCCTTATGCTGACGCTTGGGAAATTGGAATGAAACAAGAAAAAATGATGGAAGAAATTATGAAAACACCAAATATTGAAAAAGAGTGGAAAAATGATGAAATAATGCAAAAAATGTTAAATTTATTGTAAAATACTACATTTTTGTGTAAAAAACAACTTTTTTTATTGGTTTTTATTCTACTAAACTATATTATTTAAATTGAATATTGATAAAAAGAACGCGAAAATGATTAAAAACTGCATAGAAATGACTAAAAATACTCTATTTATACTAATAATTATGATTTTCTGCTCTTGTCAAAAAAAAGAGTTGAAAACGATTATTCTATCTAAAACATCTGAAAACTATATAAAATGGATGGAAGATGACAACACGATTATACTAGATGCTTACACCATAAAAAATACGGATAGTATTTTAGTATTAGCTGATGGAATTATCTTGACTGGAGGAGAGGATATAAATCCTATTGAGTACAATGACACTGCCAATATAAAACTTTGTGGTACCATAAATTTTTCAAGAGACACATTAGAGCGCAAATTATTTGATTTTGCTTTAAAAAATAAATTACCACTAATTGGAGTATGCAGAGGAATGCAAATGATGAATGTAGCGAGTGGAGGCACATTGTATGGTGATATTCCAACACAAATTGGAACAGCAGTTATCCACCGCAACAATGGAGAGGTAAATCATGAAATTGTGCTTTGCGATACATCCTCTTTAATTTTTCCAATTGGAACGGATACGATTATGGTGAATTCTTGGCATCACCAAGGAGTAAAAATAATACCTAATTATTTAAGAGTTATCGCACGTTCTTTTGATGGCTTGCCTGAAGCCGTAGTAATGGATAAATCTGTTCATCCCTTTATGATTGCAGTTCAGTTTCATCCTGAGCGATTAGGCAAGGAAAATGCAATTCATCAAACTATGAAAAGGAGTTTTTGCAGGGAAATCAGTAAATAAAAAATAGATTTTTTTTAATGTTTTAAATTAGAGGGATTTAGAAGCAAACCCATTACATTCGCCAAATAAATTTCAGCAATGTTTTACGATATATTATGGACTTTTTTAATTTCTCTTTCTCCTTTCGGAGAGGCTCGTGCCGGTATTCCGTATGGGGAGTTAAATGGTATTCCTATTATTTGGACTTTTGTAATCGGGCTTGCAGGAAATCTATTGGTTTTCCCTCTGCTTTATAAAGGAATTGAAGTAGCCAACAAACATCTTTGGAAACACAAAACATATAAGAAAAGTGCAATTTTCTTAGCATTGAGAGCGAGAACAAAAACCAAAAATGTTATTCAGAAATATGGGGTGTGGGGCTTGATGATTTTCGTAATGATACCTCTACCAGTAACGGGCGCTTATATCGGAACAATTGCCGCTTTCATTTTCAGAATTGATTACAAAAAATCATTTTTGGCTGTAAGTATCGGTATTACATTATCGTCTCTTATGGTAGCCTCATTAATGTACGCTATATAAATTTTTAGTTTCGATTACAACTCGAAAGGAATAACTACATTTGCCGGAATGAAAGGTAAAAAAACAGTACTTATTATTTTGGATGGTTGGGGGCATGGCGATAAAACCAAATCGGATGCCATACACCATGCAAGTACTCCTTTTGTTGATTCACTTTATATTGATTATCCTAATTGTGAACTCAAAACCTTTGGTGAATTTGTTGGACTTCCAAAAGGTCAAATGGGAAATTCAGAAGTTGGTCATTTAAACATTGGTGCAGGAAGGGTTGTTTATCAGGATTTAGCAAAAATCAATATTGCTTGTACCGATAATTCCATTGCTGAAATGGAAAATCTGAAAGCCTCCTTTGCTTATGCAAAACAGAATAATAAAGCACTTCATCTTATTGGTTTGGTTTCTGATGGTGGAATTCATTCTCATAAAAACCACCTTTATAAACTGTGCGAGTTAGCCAATAAAGCAGGAATTGAAAAAGTATTTGTTCATGCTTTTACGGATGGTAGAGATTGTGATCCTAAAAGTGGCAAAGGATTCATGCAAAAATTAGAGCAAAATTTATTTGGAGCAAAAATCGCTTCCGTTTGTGGGAGGTATTATGCAATGGATAGAGATAAAAGGTGGGAAAGAGTAAAATTGGCTTACGATTTACTCACAAAAGGAATTGGGGAATCTTCTAAAAACTTAGTGGATAGTATCCAAAGTTCTTATGAAAATGGAGTAACGGATGAGTTTATAAAACCAATTGTAAGTGTTGATGAAAACGGAAATCCTATTGCTAAAATACAGGAAAATGATGCGGTAATTTGTTTCAATTTCCGAACAGATAGATGTAGAGAAATTACAACTGTTCTTACTCAAAAAAACATGCAAGAATTTGAGATGAATACCTTAAATCTGCATTATACAACAATGACAAATTATGATGCGTCTTACAAAAATGTAAATGTAATTTACAATAAAGATAACATCAAAAATACTTTGGGAGAGGTATTAGAACAAAACAATAAATCCCAAATCCGAATTGCAGAAACTGAGAAATATCCTCATGTTACTTTCTTCTTTTCAGGAGGTAGAGAACAAGAATTTAAAGGAGAAAAACGCTTGATGGTAAATTCACCAAAAGTTGCAAATTACGATTTACAACCCGAAATGAGTGCCTCAGAAGTTACCACAACTATTGTTGCAGAATTAGAAAAAGGAGAAACAGATTTTGTGTGTTTGAATTTTGCAAACCCTGATATGGTAGGGCATACTGGCGATTTTTTAGCAATTACAAAAGCAGTAGAAACAGTAGATATTTGCACTCAAAAAGTAGTAGAAGCAGGCTTGAAAAATGACTATGCTTTTATCATTATTGCCGATCATGGAAATGCTGATTTTGCTATAAATCCTGATGGAAGTCCTAACACTGCACACAGTACAAATATGGTTCCTTGTTTTGCACTCAACACAGGAATGGATACAATTGAAAACGGAAAGTTAGGAGATATTGCTCCTACTATCTTAAATATAATGGGAGTGGAAATCCCAACTGAAATGACTGGAAATATTTTAACAAAATAAAGAAATGGAACACATAAACAATTATATAAACGAAAACAAGGACAGATTCATTAACGAATTAATTGACCTTTTAAAAATACCATCTATCTCAGCTGATCCAGCTTATAGTGAGGATGTATTAAATTGTGCTGATGCAGTAGCAATTGCAATGAAAAATGCAGGGGCTGATAATATTGAAATCTGTAAAACGGAAGGTTATCCTATTGTTTATGGAGAGAAAATTATTGATTCAAATTTGCCAACCGTTTTAGTGTACGGACATTATGATGTACAACCTGCTGATCCTTTAGAATTATGGACTAGTGGTCCATTTGAGCCGGTTGTTAAAAAAACGGACATTCACCCTGAAGGAGCAATTTTTGCAAGAGGTGCTTGTGATGATAAAGGACAATTTTATATGCATGTAAAAGCCTTTGAATTGATGATGAATACAAACACTTTACCATGTAATGTGAAGTTCATGATTGAAGGAGAAGAAGAAGTTGGCTCTGAGAATTTAGGAGTATTTGTAAAAGCAAATAAGGAAAGATTAAAGTGTGATGCTATCTTAATCTCAGATACTGGAATTATTGCAAATGACACACCATCTATCACAACTGGATTGAAAGGATTAAGTTATGTTGAGGTTGAGGTTACCGGTCCAAATAGAGATTTACATTCAGGATTATACGGAGGAGCAGTTGCGAATCCTATCAATATTTTATGTGAGATGATTGCGAAAATGAAAGATGAGAACAATCATATTGCAATCCCTAAATTTTATGATAATGTAGTTGAACTTTCAGCAGAAGAAAGAGCAGATATTGCTAGAGCTCCATTCTCATTAGATAAATATAAAAAAGCATTGGACTTATCGGATGTTCATGGAGAAGAAGGATACACAACTATGGAGCGTACAGGAATTCGTCCAACTTTAGATGTAAACGGAATTTGGGGAGGATATACGGGTGAAGGAGCAAAAACCGTAATCGCATCAAAAGCCTATGCGAAAATTTCTATGCGATTGGTGCCTAATCAATCAGATGAAGAAATTACTACTTTATTTTCTGACTATTTCAAAAGTATCGCTCCTAAAAGTGTAAGTGTAAAAGTTACTCCTCATCATGGTGGAGAACCTTATGTTTCGCCAACTGATATCCCTGCTTATGTTGCAGCAAGTAGGGCTATGGAGACTACTTATGGTAAAAAACCTGTTCCGGTTAAAAGCGGGGGATCTATCCCTATTGTAGCTTTATTTGAAGCGGAATTAGGTGTTAAATCTATCTTACTTGGTTTTGGTTTGGATTCAGATGCAATTCATTCTCCTAACGAGCATTATGGTATTTTCAATTACCTAAAAGGAATAGAAACCATCCCTCATTTCTTTGCTAATTACGCTAAGTCACATTAAGCCTTTTCACAATATCCTTCTCTAAAAAGTGTTATTTGTATAAGTAAATTAAAAAGTTTACTTTTATTGCCACAAAACACTATATATGAAAGGTTTTCTGTTTCTGTTTTCATTTTTAATTATTACATCTTGTACAAAGATTGAGGATGTACTTGTTGGAGGCAATACTCATCCAACTGATCTTACTATTGAAAATACGGTAATAGAAAATTATGTAAACAAATTGTACATAAGTACGATTGGGCGTGAACCTAATCCAGCAGAATTTGATGCTAATTTTGAAACTCTGAGAACAGCAAATTTGAGTCAAGAAAGTAGGGAGGAAGTAATCTCAGCTATTTTAAATAAAGAAGAATATTACAATAATTTATTCAAGCTGGAAAGTGCTAATATTTTAAATGGTGTGGATACTGCTATGATAAACGAAAGGTATTATTTGTATAAGTACTTTCTTATGAACTCTACTGGTTTTGATAGTATTTATATTGCCTATGAATTTGAAAGGTTGGCAGTTCTTAAGCAAGCTTTACCTGATTTAAATGCAGAAACAATTACCAATACGGAATTGTATGAACGCATGGTAAATAACATTTTTTTTGATGAGATTAATATGGGAACAGAAAACTTTGTAGTCGCTATGTTTCAGAATTTTATGCTAAGATACCCTACGACTGCCGAATTAGAAAGTGGAAAGTTGATGGTTAATGACAATAATTCTACTTTGTTTTTTATCGCAGGAAATGGAAAAAATGATTTTATCAATATCTTTTTTGCTTCTGATGAATACTATACTGGGCAAACAAATATTTTATTTAATCGGTATTTATTTAGGAATCCAACTTCTGAGGAAAGTGTAAATTATAGCTTGGATTATCTGAATTCAGATGATTATAAGTTATTGCAAAAAAGAATATTATCCACTGACGAATTTATTGGCTTATGAAAAATATAATCTTTCTATTGAGTATCTTAACTTTAGTTTCTTGTAAAAAGGAAAAGAAGGTAACCTATCATGTAAATGATGTAAATATTACGCAAAATGCTGCTGTAAAAGATCATTTGAAGAGTACAACTGAATTTATTTCTATTGCGTATTCTGATATTTTTGGAACGGTAATTACTACAGATAAATTAGCGGATTTAAGTACTATGTACAGAGCATTTGGGGATAAAAAATTGATTGAAGAAATGGTAATTAAGAATTTCTTAAACGAGCCAACTATTCAGATTCCTATTCTTGATAGAACATCAGAAAGTACGATACAAACTTTTGTAACGAATGCGTATAAAAAATTATTCAACCGTAATCCTGATGAGTACGAGCTTTGGTTTGTAGCCGATATGATTCAGAAAGATACAGCCTTAAGTGCTGAACTCATTTATTTTTCATTAATGACCGCTAACGAATACAGATATTACTAATGGAAAGAAGAAAATTTATTAGAAATTTAGGATTAGGTGCGGCCGCAACTATTGGCGTTCCTTACCTTTTGCCAAGTGGTAGATTGTTTGCTGCATCAGGAGTAAGAAAAGCAAATCATGTTGTATTTTGCTTATTTGCTGGTGGAGTGCGAAATTTAGAATCAGTACATAAAGCAGACGGAAACTTAATGCCTTATAGCTTTAAAGGAAATGAAAATATCTCTTCTGATATTATAAGTGGGATTGATTTTGTTCCTCCAAACACAGGGATTACTTTACAAGAACAAGGAACTTTGTACAAAGAGTTCAGAATGAAATATGGGCCAACAGGGCATTATGGGGCGCATGCCACTGCCATGACGGGTGTGTATACTGGTGAGAATTTGAACATAAATACCAATCCTCAATATCCAACTATTTTTGAGTTATACCGAAAACATAATTCCCCAAGTATGAGCGCCAAAAATGCTTGGTGGGTGTCAAATTCCTTAGGTCCTTATGCACATCTTAATTATTCGTCTTATGAGGGGTATGGAGCTGATTATGGCGCGAATTTTATTCAGCCAGGATCAATTATTTCTCAGGAAGGATATGATAGTCTTGGGAATTCAAGAGTGTATAATAATACAGAAGAAGACAAGATAAAAGCATTGAGAGGATTTTGTGATGCTCACTTTACTTCTCAATACAATGGAGCGGCTAATAGCATTGTAAATACTGAAGCGGATAAAAAAGAAATTGAAAGTTTCATTAATCAATGTTTTACGGATGCAGTTGCAGGGCAGTTTGATGACCCTTGGAATATTGGTCAAGGCCTATATAATAATGATATGCGAACCGTTCAGTTTGCCGAAAAGGTAATTCAAGAATTTAATCCTGAATTATTGGTGGTTAATATGCAAGGGGTTGATGTAGCGCATGATGATTTTACTGAATATGCAAGTAATTTACAAAAGGCTGATTATGCTTTAGGAAAACTATGGGATACCATACAGTCTACTCCTGGTATGGCAGATGACACTATATTGATTGCTATGCCTGAACATGGCAGAAACTTGGAAGGAAATGGTTTGTATGATGCTTATGGTAGACAGGCTTTGGATCATACAAATGATGCAATGAGTAGAGAGATTTTTGCTTTGGTTCTAGGGCCAAATGGAGTGGTGGTTCAGGATCAAGTATTTGCCAATGAAAAAGGAGAAAGCATAGATATTGTGCCTACAATAGCAAATATTTTAGGATTTGATACTGATATTCCTGGCGGATTACTTAATGGAAACATACTAACAGAAAGCTTTTATTAAGATGAGAAAATTATTATTTTTAGGGCTTTTGATAGCGGTATTTTTGGTGAATTGCACGGAAGATAATTTACCTATTAATCCTTATGATGGACTTGATTATGGCAATACTGAAATTGTTATAGATACAGTGTCTGCTACTTCATTTGTGAAATTGCACAGAGATATCCTAGGTCCTTCTTGCAATGTAATGGGTTGCCATGATGGGTCGTTCGAGCCTGATTTCAGAACAGTAGAAAGTTCCTATAATACTTTGGTGTTTCACCCAATTATCAAGAATAATTTGGCGGAGGATTTTACCTATCGAGTTGTTCCTGGAGATACAGCTTTGTCCGTTTTGCATGAGCGATTAACCAATTGTTGTTTTGTAAATACGAACGATAGAATGCCACAAGATAATATCGGAAATTCTTTGCCAGAAGCTGATTTGGATGCAGTAACGGCTTGGATTTTGGATGGCGCAAAAGATATTACTGGAGCAATTCCTAATGAGCCTAACAACTTACCAAATGTTAAATATTATTCTGTGTTGAATGCTACTTATGATAGCGCTTATTCCGAAAATAGAGCAGCCTTTTATATGCCTTTTTTAATGCCCAGTAATGAGCAGGTAAATTTTATTTTCAGAGTAAATGATGACCAAACTAATGCTGGAAATATGTTAGTCAATCAACTTTCTCTTTCCGAATATGCTGATGATTTCTCCAATGCGATTACGGCAACATCCTTAATTTTTTATCAACCCGATAAATTATGGGTATTGGAATTTAATACCGCTACTTTACAAAGTGGAAAAACCTATTTTATGCGCTATACTATTAATGATGGCGATAACCCAATCAATACAATTTACCCTAATAATCAGACTTCATTTGTGTACAAAAACATGTGGTCGTTTACTGTACAATAAATGAGAAACCTAATATATATACTAGTTGTAGTGTTGCTTTTTTCTTGCAAGAAGGAGGAAGAAATGAGTGTGATTCCTGTTATTGATTTTGAAAGCATCTCTCCTACTACTGCTCAAGAATATACGGATGATATTATCATTACTATTTCCTATGCTGATGCTGATGGTGATTTAGGAGAAAATAATCCTGATATACATAATCTGTTTGTTGAAGATAATAGAAATGAAATTGAGTACAAATTTCGCATACCTGAACTTGCCCCAAGTGGGAGTGCTATTGCTATAGAAGGAAATTTTAACATTACCATAAACGGTACAGGAATTACAGATGGTACAGCAAGCCAAAAAGTAGATTATACTATTTATGTAAAAGACAGAGCAGGAAATAAGAGTAATACAATTACTACTTCCAAAATTACAATTCAAGAATAATCATGAAATATTTTAATTTAGTAGGGATATGTTTGTTCCTTACTTTTAGTTGTAATAGTCAACATCAAGAAAATAAAACTGTGGAAAAAACTCACGAACATACGAATGCTTTAGTTAATGAAACAAGCCCTTATTTGTTACAACATGCGCATAATCCTGTGGACTGGTATCCTTGGAATGAGCAAACTTTGGACAAAGCAAAAGCAGAGGGAAAATTATTATTGATTAGTATCGGCTACTCGGCTTGCCATTGGTGTCATGTAATGGAACATGAAAGTTTTGAGGATGCTGAGGTAGCAAAAATTATGAATGATAATTTTATTTGCATTAAAGTAGATAGAGAGGAGCGACCAGATATTGATCAAATTTATATGACGGCTGTACAGTTGATGAATCAAAGAGGAGGGTGGCCATTGAATTGTGTAGCATTGCCAAACGGAAAACCATTTTGGGGAGGTACTTATTTTAGAAAAGAGGATTGGAAAAAGCAAATTTTAGGTTTAGCAAATACTTATAAAACTGAACCCAACAGAGTTATTGAATTTGCAGATAGGCTTGCAAAAGGAATACAAGAGGTAGAGAATATTGGGCTAAATACTGAAGAGGTTAATTTTACTTGGAAGGACTTAAATAATATGGTAAGCCCTTGGGCTGAACGCTTTGATAATACGGAGGGTGGGACTAATGGTGCACCAAAATTCCCAATGCCAAATGCCTATCATTTTTTATTAAAGTATGCTCATCTTGCAAATAATAAAGAGGTTTTGGACCATGTTGAACTTACTTTGGATAAGATGGCTTTTGGTGGAATTTATGACCAGATTGGAGGAGGGTTCGCACGCTATTCGGTTGACAAATTATGGAAAGCTCCCCATTTTGAAAAAATGCTTTATGATAATGGGCAGCTTGTAAGCTTGTATGCGGATGGGTATCTGAAATTTAAAAAGCCATTATATAAAGAGGTGGTTTTTGAAACGCTTGATTTTATTGAACGAGAATTAATGGCAGAAAATGGAGCATTTTATTCTGCCCTTGATGCCGATAGTGAGGGGGAAGAGGGGAAGTTTTATGTGTGGAATGAAACGGAATTAAAATTATTTATCCGTGAGGATTTTGAAATTTTTAAGGACTATTACAATGTAAATTCAAAAGGACTTTGGGAACATGGAAATTACATTTTATTAAGGAAGAAAACCAAAGTGCAAATTGCAAAAAAGAATAAAATTTCAGTTTCAGAATTAGATATAAAAATTGAAGATTGGAAATCAATTCTAATGACAGAAAGAGATAAACGAATTCGCCCAGGCTTGGATGATAAGTCCTTAACCTCTTGGAATGGATTAATGCTAAAAGGGTATGTGGATGCTTATATGGCTTTTGGTGAAAGTCAGCATTTGGAGGTAGCTTTAAAGAATGCAAATTTCTTAGCCAAAACTCAAATGCAAGAAGATGGAAAATTATGGCATTCTTACAAAGATGGACGCTCAACTATTAATGCTTATTTGGAAGATTATGCTATTGTAAGCTCGGCATTTATTCGCCTTTATGAAGCAACTTTTGATGAAGTTTGGTTAAGCAGAGCTAATCAATTAGTAGCTTATGCTTTGGAAAATTTTTACGATAAAAATTCTGGGATGTTCT
>Ga0233426_10004426_pt1 | contig 10578 bp, 8 predicted proteins | sample SI_118_April2016_6_FD_179875 | JGI IMG/M metagenome (GOLD analysis project Ga0233426, IMG submission 179875) | Seawater microbial communities from Saanich Inlet, British Columbia, Canada - SI_118_April2016_10_MG | ecosystem: Environmental > Aquatic > Marine > Inlet | place: Canada: British... | reverse complement strand
CCAGCACAGTCCGATAGAACTACGCGCCCGTCATCGGTTGGAATTTGGCCAAGAGCAACTAATAGATCATGATAATTAAGGCTACTTGCAGCCACTTTGATAACCACTTGATCGGGCTTAGCGATAGGCTTGTCGGCCTCAACTAAGGTTAGATTTTTTAGTCCGCCAGGGCTGGCTAATTTAATTTGTCTCATGGGCGTAATCCTTTAAGTACGTGATTATTTGGCTCGGACCAAATTCTCACATTTTATGACTAAGGATACAAAGTAATAATCTATGTAATTAGGATATTTTAGATGTGATGGCAGTTTTATAAGGCCACACAGGAGCAAACCAGTAGATAATGGATAAAGACTACCTCGCCGAACAATCAGTCAGTCATTAAGGATATGGCGCCAAAAGCATCGCGACTAGCATGTCAGAGTGAGTTTCTATGACGTTGTCTTGGCGACAGTCGAAGCCAAACAAGAGTGAGCACTCGGCTTCAAATGAAAACATGGTGGCGCAGCTACTCACCATTATGTAGTACCAGTGTGCGAACTCTCTAGGCGTGAGGTTGAGAGCTTTAGACGCGTACTTTTCCATGTAGACACTACCGGGTTTTATATGTTGTTTGACTAGGTACTGAATACGCCAAGATTTTTGACAAGCTTCTTGTGCTAGTAGCCGACTTATTTCAGGATATTGGGCTGCAGCGCGGACATGAAAGCGGATTATCATCGCGATACCTTCTCGCTCTGCCATGTCTGGTAGGACAGAAATTCGGGCTTTTCGTTGGTCTGTAATGAGATTAAAGATATTATCGGCGACGGCTTTCCAAAAGTCTTCTTTAGTTCCAAAGTGATAAACTAGCATGCCACGCTTTACGGCAGCTGCAATTTCTATCTCACGCACAGAAGTAGCATCATAGCCATTCTGAGAGAACATTGGTATTGCTGCAGCCACCATTTTAGCTCGAGCTAATTCAGTCCTGACTTGAGTTTTTTTCGCTGGTTCGCTGGGGGTATTCACCGGTGCGCCAGTAAACTCTGATTTCATTTTTTTTATCCGTGTACTTTTCTGATATTTAAGCCCAAATTTGGACCAATAGCCGATATTCTATGCTAATTCTATGCTAAAACGCAATAAAAGGCACTGGCTTTTGATTTAGGCTCAAAAAAATGACTTAGACTAATTGTTAAAGCCTCGGAACGGATACGGAACGATAGCACTTGAATCTTTAATTTCGTGTTTAAATGAAACTAAAACTCTTAGTATAGTGTTTTAGACTAGACAAAATGACTTAAACATATGCTATAAAGTTGCGGTAGGGAGAGGTCAGGCTAGAACTTCAACCCTTCTAGCCTAGAGCCTCTCTTTAGAGGCCGACACTATTATTGAACCGAGGCGCCGAAGTGACTGCAGAACCCATTAAGCGTAACTTTTTGGGGATTGTCATCTACCTCTCAATTATAGCCGTGACACCCTGACCACCCGCGGCACAGATAGAAATCAGGCCTCGCCCAGATCCTTTTTGCTCCAACAACTTTGCGAGTGTTGCAATTATTCTAGGGCCCGTTGCGGCAAAGGGATGCCCGGTGGCAACACTAGAACCATTCACATTGAGCTTTGTTCTATCAATACTACCCAAAGGATTATCTAAGCCAAGTTTGTTTTTACAAAAGTCGGGATCCTCCCATGCCTTCATCGTGCATAGTGCTTGAGCGGCAAATGCTTCATGAATTTCATAGAAATCAAAGTCTTGCAACATTAGGCCAGCCCTTGCCAGCAAACGTGGAACAGCATAGGCAGGTGCCATCAGCAAGCCTTCGCTTTTTTCTCCTTGACTGTAAAAATCTACGGCGGCTACCTCACTGTGGGTTAGGTAAGCCTGTATAGGAAGATTGCGTTCTTTTGCCCAGTCTTCGCTAGCAAGGAGCACCGCAGCTGCTCCATCAGTTAGTGTGGTGGAGTTGGCTGCAGTTAAGGTGCCATTTTCGCGATCGTAGGCCGGCTTTAGTGCCGCTAGTTTTTCAAGAGGTGTGTTACGCATTATGCCGTCGCGTTCAACGTCACAAAAGGGCCTGACAAGATCGGCAAAGAAGCCTCGATCGTATGCGGCGATAAGATTTTGATGACTGTTGAATGTCAGCTGATCTTGATCTTCGCGGCTAATGCCCCACTGTTTAACCATTCGCTCACAGTGTTGACCCATGGATAGACCAGTGCGGGGTTCAGCATTAGCTGGAAGCAAGGGGACCATAAAACTGGGCCGAATACTGGCAAAAAGTTTTAGTCGCTGTCCCAGGGTTTTAGCGCGGTTCAGGCTCAAAATCATGTGGCGATATTTTTCATTGAGCGCAATTGGCGCATCGCTGGCGGTATCTGTGCCACCGGCAATGCCAGAATCTATTTGTCCCAAGGCAATCTTATTTGCAACCAATATAGCGGCTTCCAAGCCTGTCCCACAAGCCTGCTGAATGTCATAGGCTGGTGTTTGCAGAGATAGCCCCGAATCTAGAGTGGCCTCGCGAGCCAAGTTAAAATCACGTGAGTGTTTCATCACTGCGCCGGCGACTACCTCACCTAATCGTTCACCGTCTAGATCGAAACGTTGCACTAATCCCTGCAGGGCGGCTGTTAGCATATCCATATTACTGGCATGACTGTAGGTGGTATTGCTGCGCACAAATGGAATCCTACTTCCGCCAACAATGGCTACGTTACGAATCTCGGTCATCATTTTTGTCCCGTAATTTTAATTGGTTAAGACTTAAGGATAGGTGATTTGGGGCTTGAAGCCAATGACTTCAGTAATACTCAAATTGTCATTTAGGTCAATCTTATTTTAGGGCTGGAGAGTAAAATGTCGTTTATCGCATTTAAAGAGGATAACGCAGAGTGTCAGACACGTATTTAGAATTAGCTAATTCAAACTTAGGTAAAAAACTATTTTCTGCCATGGGGTTACCCGAGCCTGTGAGTCTGGTTCGAGAAGATCCAAAAGAACCTCACAAATTGAGTGGCCAGGTACTTTGGGGGAATAGTCATGGCGCCGTTTTTGAGGATGCCATTGGACAATGCCTAAAAGAAAACAAACTAATCGTCTGCGGCACTCCTATGGAAGTTAAGGGGCATCTAATTTATGACGCCTCGGGTATTGCTAGTGCCGAGCAAAGTAGTCAGCTCCATAGTTTTTTCCAGCAAAGTTTAAAAGCATTAGCCCCCAATGGGCGCGTCATCGTTATTGGCTTGAAGCCCAGTGCCACGAATGATGTTGAGCAGGGCACGGTGCAAAGAGGATTGCATGGGTTTATCAAATCTTTAGCCAAAGAAATTGGTCGAAATGGTGCCACAGCGAATCTCATTTTAGTCGATAAGGGCGGTGAGGTCTCGCTGCAAGCTCCGCTTCGGTTCCTCCTGTCAGCGGGGTCAGCTTATTTGAATGCGCAAATCTTGACTGCCGCTACCCCAGTAGCTTCTATGACTGCGGATTGGCAACGGCCATTAATGGGGAAGACAGTTGTAGTGACGGGTGCTGCCAGAGGTATAGGGCTCGCTATAGCTAAGGTCTTATCAAGGGATGGCGCTAGGGTTATCGGCGTGGATGTGCCTCAGTCAGAAGCGGACCTAATATCAGTTATGAGCAGTCTAGGTGGGATGGCATTACCCTTGGATATTACTGACGATGGGGCAGCGGTGCATCTGCGCGACTATTGTTTAGCGGAGGGTGCAGAGCTGCACGCTATTATCCATAATGCGGGCATAACACGAGATAAGATGTTGTCGCGCATGAGTGACCATCAGTGGAATATGGTGATGCAAGTTAATTTGGGTAGCGTGCAGCGGATCAATAGCGCGCTCTTAGATACTGACCTTTTAGATAATGGCGGCAAAATTATAGGTGTTGCCTCCATTAGTGGTATTGCTGGTAACGTTGGGCAAACTAATTATGCTTTTTCTAAATCAGCGGTAATAGGCATGGTTGAGACGTTAGCCAATCCATGTGCCGCCAGAGGCATTACCATTAACGCTGTAGCACCGGGCTTCATTGAAACTCAGATGACCGCAGCGATACCCTTTTTCACGCGACAGATGGGTCGAAGATTGTCATCACTTGGACAGGGTGGATTGCCGATCGATGTGGCTGAAGTTATTGGTTTTTTTGTTAGCCCTCAGGCAGCGGGTATTAATGGCAACATTGTTAGAGTCTGCGGCCAGAGCATTTTAGGCGCCTAAACTCGTCAATGTTTATTAGTTAGACGAGTGCAGAGCTTCGTTTAGCTCCACCGCAGTCTGATTTGTCAGACATTCAACCGTACCCGATATTGAATTTCGTCGAAACAGTAAGTCACTATGCCCTGAAAGCTCTCTAGCCTTGGCTTTACCGCTGGGCTTATTTTGATCGTCCAACAGGGTTACTATTGTGCCAGCCGTAATATAAAGCCCAGCTTCAATAGTGCAGCGATCTCCGAGGGAAATACCCGCTCCTGAGTTAGCACCTAGTAGACATTTCTCGCCAAGGGCAATGACCATACTACCTCCACCAGAGAGGGTGCCCATAATTGAAGCGCCGCCACCAACATCTGAACCAGCGCCACAAAAAACGCCAGCAGAGACACGTCCTTCAATCATGTTTGGTCCTTCTGTGCCGGCGTTAAAGTTGATGAATCCTTCGTGCATCACTGTAGTCCCCTCGCCGACATAGGCGCCTAGCCGCACGCGCCTTGTGTCTGCAATGCGTATTCCGCTAGGAACAACGTAGTCAACCATCTTAGGGAACTTGTCCACCGAGTCGACGGTCAATGGCTGCCCATCGACTCTAGCTTGTAATAATCTATCTGGAAGTTCTTCCACGTCGATGGCCCCCGCGCTGGTCCAAGCGACATTTTTTAACACCCCAAAAATGCCTGCAAGCTCAGTTTCGTGAGGTTTTACCAAGCGATGAGAGAGTAGATGCAACTTCAGGTAACCCTGTGGTACTGAAGTGGGTGGGCTATCGGCGATTAGCAAGGTCGCAGACACTGGGCGACTAGACTCAATTAATACCTTAATAGATGAGGCAAGCTCAGAATACCCGTTGTGGTTAAGTGCAGAGTGAAGTGCTGAAAGTTGGTCAGTGGTGGGTTCCATATCACCTGAGTTAGCACCTAAACTTGAGGTGATGACACTGACTAGGTCTTTAGGCGGATTTAACAGCGGGGTGGGGTAAAAAACCTCTAACCACTCTCCGCGACTGTTCTTAGTGCCGATGCCAATGCCAAAACTATAAAGACTACTCATTAGGTTACTCTTAGTTTATTTAATTAAATATTGAATGATAGAGTTCGGTCTTAAAGCCAACGCTAATAACGCCGTTAACATCCAATATGGGGCGTTTTATCATTGCAGGGTTCGCTAGTAAAAGCTCTGCTATATTGCTTCTAGTGACAGCTTCCTGAGTGCTAGGATCTAATTTTCGCCACGTTGTTCCGCGGCGATTTAGAACGATCTCCCAATCTGTTTTTGCGATCCACTCTTCAATTGCCTCAAGCTTGAGCCCGTCAGTTCGAACATCATGAAAGCGATGTTCAATCTTATGATCAGACAGCCATAGGCGAGCTTTTTTCACGGTATCGCAGTTCTTGATGCCAAAAAGGATTATCACAAGTTAAATAACTCTCGAGAAGTGTGGCGTCATGATACCAAATATAGTTTTGAAAACCTTTGTTTCATTAAGGTTTCTTTGCGACGAACGGATTTTTGCGATTGGGGTAGCAGGTGGTACAGATATCACAGATTGTGCCATCACAGCCTCGGGCTGAGCAGAACTCTCGGCCATAGAAAATTATTTGTAAGTGCAGGCTGTTCCAGTGTTCTCGCTTGAAGAGTCTTTTTAAATCACGCTCAGTTTGCGTTACATTTTTGCCTTTGGTCAGTCCCCAGCGTTGGGCTAGGCGGTGAATATGGGTATCCACGGGAAAGGCAGGATGACCGAAACCTTGAGACATGACTACGCTGGCTGTCTTGTGGCCAACACCCGGTAAAGTTTCCAAAATGTTGATATCTTCCGGTACTTGACCATTGTGTTGGGCGACTAATATTTTAGATAAACCTGAAATCGCTTTAGATTTTTGCGGGGCAAGACCGCAGGGACGCACTATGTTGTAGATTGTATCTAAAGGCACTTCTTGCATGTCAAAGGGGTTATCTGCCTCTGCAAACAATGCTGGAGTGACCTTGTTAACCCGTTCGTCAGTGCATTGCGCACTTAATAATACGGCTACTAAAAGCGTAAAGTTGTCTTTGTGGGTCAGTGGAGTCGGTGTTTCAGGGTAGAGCTCAGTTAACCGCTCAAAAATGAACTCAGCACGTGCTTTTTTTAGCATGCTAAGTACCTCGTGTACTGTCGATAGAGATAATGAATTCTTTTATGCGATGAGCTGCCTCTATGCACTCTTCAATTTCAGCCACCAAAGCTATTCGAACACGATTTAATCCTGGATTTTCTTTAGGCGTTGGGCGGGATAGAAATTGACCTGGTAGTAAGGTTACGTTTTGCTGGGAATAGAGCTGTTTGGCAAACTGTTGATCATCAATTGGAGTCTCTGCCCAAAGATAGAAGCTGGCCTGGGGTTCTGGGAACGTCATGCAGTCCCTCAATATATCTGTAACCGCTAAAAATTTTTCCCGGTAAAGATTTCTGTTTTCGATGGTATGAGCCTCGTCTTTCCACGCTGCGGTGGAGGCAATTTGTACAGGTAAAGACATACTGCAACCGTGGTAGGTTCTATAGTTAAGAAATTGGCTCAAAATGGATTTATCTCCAGCAACGAAACCTGATCTTAGGCCTGGTAAATTTGAGCGTTTTGAAAGACTATGGAAAACCACACAACGATCATAGTCGTGACGACCCATTGTTTTACAAGCCTCAAGTAAGCCTGGCGGGGGCTTACTCTCATCAAGATAAATGTCCGAGTAACATTCATCACTGGCAATGAGGAAGTCATATTGATCTGCCAGATGAACTGCGTGCTGCATTTGTGCGATCGTCATTACTGCGCCCGTCGGATTACCTGGAGAGCATAGTTGTAATAGCTGGCAGCGTTCCCATATCGCTTGTGGCACAGCATCTAGGTCCGGGATAAATCCATTGTCAGCATTGCAGTTTAAGAGGTAAGGCTCTGCCCCGGCCAGAATGGCTGAACCTTCATAAATTTGATAAAACGGATTTGGTGTAATCACTATGGGTTTAGCCGAGCCGTCATTTGGACTTACGGTCGCTTGAGTGAAGGCGAAGATTGCTTCCCGTGTGCCGCAGACCGGCAAAACGTTAGATTCTGGATCTAGACTATCTTTACTTAGATGAAATCGTTGTTCTAGCCACTGACTTATTGATGTTCTAAGCTCAATTGAGCCTTGAGTCGAGGGGTAGTGCGATAATTCATCAATTGATGCCGTTAAAGCCTGCTTGACAAATTCAGGGGCAGGATGTGACGGTTCACCAATAGAGAGTGAAATGTGAGTTAGATGTGCTGGCGGAGTAATGCCTACTTTGAGTTCATTGAGTCGCTGAAAAGGATAGGCCTGCAATAGGCCAAGATTAGCATTCATTGGCTAATGCCATCTTTTGGGTTGCTATATCTAAGCGCCATTGGTCTCTTCTCTATTTCGTTGATCAAGTTCTTCGCAGATAGTTTGTTGGATTATCAGATTAAAGTCGGGGTCAGTGAGTGGGAGATGGTTTCGGTCAGTGAGATAAAACACGTCTTCAACTCGCTCTCCTAGGGTCGCAATCTTAGCGTTGCACAGATTTAGCTCATAGCGCAGGAATATACGACCCAAATGAGCAAGTAGTCCAGGACGATCAGGCGTTATAACTTCGAGTACTGTGGTGTTGCTCTCAGGATCATTTTGCAGTGAAGTTGTGGTTTTCATGGTCAGCTGTTTTAGTTGGCGAGATGTTCGCCGCCGAACAGGAGGGTTCACATTTTTAGGATTCTTAATGCCTTTTTTCAATGCTTTAATGATTTTCTCACAAAGTTCGGCATTTTGTCCTACGGGCCGGTCTTCATCATCCAGTACGTAAAATACATCAAAAGCTTGATTGTGGCTGTTAGTTTGAAGTCGTGCGTCTTGAATGGTGAGCTGAAGTTGTTCAAGAATTGTTGCGATCACTGAAAAGATTTGCTCTCGGTCTCCGGCGTAAACAAAGATTTGAGTGGCGATAGGTATCTCTACTCCCACATCGCGTAATAGGACTAAGGGCTCATCAGGATCTTTATTGGCAATAATAGCAGCTGTAAAGGCGGCAATATCTGAGGCACGCTCCCGTAGGAAGAACTCGTCATCAACATCATGCCAGACCTCCTTAGCTTGAGATTGAGTGACATCCATACCCTCTAATCGTTCAAGGACGGCTCTTTTTGCTGAAGCTACCCAAGTCGAGCGTTTTTCAGGAGATCCAAGACCAGTTTGCAAGGCTCGTTTAGTTTCAAAGTAAAGGTTATGCATCAGTGAACCTTTCCAGTCGGTCCACAACCTTGGATTAGTGGCGTTAATATCGGCGACGGTGAGTAAATACAAATGCTCAAGATGCATTAAATCACCAACCAGACAGGCGAATTTATAGATCACATCCGGATCGGACGTATCCTCTTTTTGAGACACCGTGGACATCAAAAGGTGGCTTTCCACCAACCACTTTAAAAGATCGATTTCTTCTGGTTGCAGCCCATGACTTAGGCCAAATGCTATGACATCGGCAGCACCTAGTTTTGAGTGGTCACCACCTCGGCCTTTGGCGATATCATGATACAAGGCAGCAATGATAATTAATTCAGGTTTACCTAAATTTTTATAGATATGTGAAGCGATTGGATATAGTTTCGTCATTTCTGGCCGCACAAATCGGCGTAAATTCCTCACCACTTGAAGAGTGTGCACGTCCACTGGATATATATGAAATAAATCATGCTGGGTTTGGCCGACTATCTTACCAAATTCAGGGAGATATTTGCCCAGAATACCGTAACGGTTCATCCGCTGGAGTTGTTCTGAGAGTTTAAATGGGACTTTTAATAGACGCATAAAGAGTTCTTTATTTTTTGCGCTGTTTCTGAACTCGTCATCAATTAAATTCCTATGCAGCCTGATTTGCCTGATCGCCGTTGCTCTTATTCCAAGAATACTATCGTTCTCTCCTAGAATGACAAACAGTTCCAATAAAGCCGACGGATACCTGACAAAAACAAAGGCATCAATGGTGTCTAGATAATTATCACGAATGAGAAATCGATCATTGATCTCGACAACACACTTAGTCTTACCTTCTCGGTATATTGCCTCATCGAGGTGTTGAAGCAGTACATCTGTCAGTTCACGAATTGAAATTACAACCTGATAATAACGTTGCATGAATTTTTCAACGCCAAGCCTGCCATCACTATCGGTATAACCGAACATTTCTGAGAGTTTGCGCTGGTAATCAAAAAGAAGCCGTTCTTCTGCGCGACCGGCAATAAGATGCAAGCCATAACGGACCTTCCACAAAAACTCTTCGTCTCGACGCAGTGTTCTGTATTCCTCCTCAGAAAGAAAACCTTTTTCCACTAAGTGTGATCTGCGATGAACTTGAAAGTGACGTTTAGCTGTCCAGTTGATTAGCTGGATGTCGCGCAAGCCTCCGGGAGCTTCCTTTATATTGGGCTCAAGGTTATATTCAGTATCATCGTGTTTTTGATGCCGGGCTCGTTGCTCTTCAACCTTTCCGCTGTAGAATTTAGACGATGCCCAAATCCTATCGGGCCCTGTTTTTTTGAGCATGCTTTGGAGTAGTTTTCCATTGCCGCACAATAAACGAGTTTCCATAAGATTGGTCGCGATGGTGATATCTGCTTTTGCTTCGTCTACGCATTGAGATAGAGACCGTACGCTATGACCAATGACAAGCTTTATGTCCCACAAAAAAGTCAGAAATTGCTCGATACTTTGTTGGTATCTTTTCCCTCGATCACGGCGCATTAAAATGAGTAAGTCGATGTCAGAGAAGGGATGTAGTTCCCCTCTGCCGTAGCCGCCAACGGCAATTAAACTGATATCATTGTCCCATTCGTATCGTTCCCAGGCGAGCCGTAATATTAGGTCGGCAAATCTAGCGGTTTCATTGACCAGAGTATGAACGTCTTCGCCTTCGTGAAACCGGTTGTTGAAATGGGCCTTGGCCGCGCTTAACGCATTGCGAAAAACAAAGATCGGATCACCCGCTTCCAGATCAAGAAGAAATCGTTTTTGGTCAAAGAACAGGGGTGCATTTAGGAGCGCTTTTTTGAGCGAGCCTGTTCTTTCTGAAGACTTGAGCAGCACTATAGGGGGCCCCGGGTTAAAATGATTCTTCCTGGCGAGCAGTGAAAACCTCACAGCCGTTCGCGGTTACAGCCATGGTGTGCTCCCACTGGGATGAGAGTCGTCCATCTCGGGTTTCTACGGTCCATCCATCTGACTTTAACTTACCGGCATATTTGCCCGCATTGATCATCGGTTCAATGGTAAAGGTCATTCCTTCTTGAAGCTCGAGACCAGTTCCGGGTTTACCGTAATGAAGCACTTGTGGCTCTTCAT
>Ga0233426_10004424_pt1 | contig 10580 bp, 7 predicted proteins | sample SI_118_April2016_6_FD_179875 | JGI IMG/M metagenome (GOLD analysis project Ga0233426, IMG submission 179875) | Seawater microbial communities from Saanich Inlet, British Columbia, Canada - SI_118_April2016_10_MG | ecosystem: Environmental > Aquatic > Marine > Inlet | place: Canada: British... | reverse complement strand
GTTTATATTAGATAATTCATATTATTTAATATAAATACATATCTTCCTTTAATTTTTATTGTAGAATGGATGGCGGGAAAGGGGAAGAATGTCGACAGGAGTTATGGAGCCCGATAATAGTATCCTTGAAAACGAGAATGTCGGATATTCATGAAACGAAGCACATAATAAACAGATTACTTGAACAGACCTATATATATAAGAGAGACGACAAGGTGATTCTTAATATAGTTGCATATGAAGAAATAGATGAAGATGATGAATATCTGAAATCGTTGCGCGATAATTATTCGGATACAATTATAGTAAACATAATCTCATACGATTATGGAAACGTAACGAATATTGTAGAGGCTTTAAAATATATTGAAATAGTGAACTCTCGCATGAATTGTACCACATATCCGTATGACACAAGATTGATATACTGTGAAGACAAGGTATTGTACCCAAAAACAATGGTAGAAGTGTTGAATCTAGTGTCTCTCATGGACTCGGATAATGCTATTTGGGGATCAACCGGATTCGATATATCCAATATGAACATTATAATTCGTAAAGATCATGGAACCCGTGTAGAAGTTATCGAGGCGTATGGGGGAATTATTGCACACATAGGAACATTTCTACCAGATTTTAATGAGTACATCCAGTCTATCAAAAAGGATAATATACTTATTATTCAGGAATCGTCAGATATAGTTATATCAAATTATTTATCGAAACACCATCACGCAAAAAAAATAGTAAATCTCGAAAATAAAAATTATTCCTTCAATTATATTTGGTCAAATATGAATTTATGTGGGGAAAATACAATCATGTCTCGTAGTGTTGTGTGGGAAAAATATATGGATGCTATTTATATTCTATCTGGATGGAAAGAGCTTTATATACACATGTTAATTTAATTTCTTGATTCTTTTTCTGTTAATGTGACCACTTATCTAAAATGACTTTGGGAACCAACTTATCTTTATGAGCATCGAGTTTTTTATAGCACTTATTTATGGTTACTTCACTTATTTCGCTGATTTGATTAACATCTTTCTTTGATATGTTCAATCGACAAATCTGGGCAATAAAGTAAACTATACCTGCCGCGATAGCGTGTGGTGTATTCTCTGGAATTATATTATTACGTTGTATTACCATAGCAACGAACAAACTTACTTTGGTGAGTTCTTGATTCATGTTCAGTTTACTACAATATCGTTCTATGAATGATTCTGGTTTTGTGATACCTAAGTTGGTTTTTTCGTTATTGTGATAATCACTTTCGATTTCGTTGATAATGGAAATTGCATTTTTGCATCCTTTTGTGGAGCTGGCATTGTTTAAATTGAAGATGGTGGCGATTTCTTTTGCTGTTCGTGGGCATCCAAGAGTTCTGCATGCTACATATATAGATGCGGCAATAATACCGTCGCGATTCAACCCCCGAAAGGTTCTGTGTTCCGAAATCTTTTTATGATAGCGCAATGCTTCGTCTATGATTATTTTTGGTATACCTGAATTGTTAGCAATAATGGTAATACGTTGGAATTCGTCATACTGTGACTTTTCTTTGTAGCTCATTGCTTGCCACTCATTATACCTTCGTAATTTTCTCATTTCGTAAGTACTACCAGCAGAATACAAAATTTTACATCCGTAGGAAGATTCGGCGAGCAATGGATTTATAGGCATACCACATCGTGCAGGATCGGCACTTTTCGCGTCTTCTGCATTATGAAATCTCCATTCTGCCGACTCATCGATGACGTCTGTATAAAGAAGTCCGCATTTTTCATTATTACACAAATAGAACCCGTCTTGTGTAATTCGTAACGCACTTTCACATAAATCACACTTTTCTCTTTTATTGCTCGTAGCACTGTATACACATTCCATACCCTTTTGGCTGGCATCGGACGATTCTGCAGAGGTTTCTGGATTTGGATTTATTTGTAATGATCCGTGATCATAACTGTCTTTCAATGAGAAAGACGATTTAATATTGTTCCATAGATCATGGTTTTTTTTGGGTGAAGGACGTTTCTTAACAGTTTTGTTATGACAAAAAGAAGGACTACTCATGAGTAGTTATGTCTTGTTTTATAATGATAAATATTTATTACTTCCTTGTTTGTTCATTGTGAAACGGTAACCTATCTGATATCAATTTTATATTTTGTCGTATAATACAGCAAAATATACAAATTCTTTTCCGTACTTATATTAATAAGATATACCGTCAGTGTGTATCAACTATTTAAAAAATGGGTGCAGATCAGTCGAAGACACCAAAATCGTTGTCACAATCTATTGACTATTTAGCCGCGAATTACATATTGACAAGCAATTTTCAGGATCTCCAAGATTTATCCGATGCATCTTCATGTAAAGAATTGGTTGTTCTAACATCTGACGTATTGGACAAATACATGACTGAACGTGATGTAGCATTCTTACAACAGCGATTAGAAGGCTCAGTGGAAAAAAATTTTATGACAAAGAAGTCATTGGCGTACTTTAATGAAGAAAAACTAGATGATATGGATGTGAAAAGCGATTTACAAAAAAAAAGAATGTGCTTAGGGATTGCGAAATTTTACATACGCATCTTCCACGTTTTTAATGCTATTGCTCACACGGTAAACCCTGAATACACCTGGGTGGACGCAAATGGTCAATCACATACAGTAGGATATGAACAAAAAGGTGACATACCGGAAAATGTAAAGTATAGTCTTACCAAGATGAACTTATGTAGTGAGAAAATGAATGCATTGGCGGACAAAACCAATTTGGATATTATAATTCAGGATGACGATACCAAAGACATAGAGATCAAGCCACAGTTTTGTGGTATTAATTTAAATGAAGAAAATGGTACAGCAAACGTACAAGATGAACCAGGTATGCCGGAACTGGAAAGATTGTACTATGATCAGTATAATTATGCAACCGGAAAATTCCAGTCCATGTCGCCTGAGATGAAAGAAGTATACGAGGAAGACGTGAAAATCTTGTATAAAGCGTTTGCACATGACAAAAAGAGCATGCCATCAGATATTACAAAGTTTAGTGATATACAACTCCGTGATTTTGAAAATATTGTACAATGTCAACCTAATGGTGTTTTTACAAAAGCGTATTCTGGTTCATTGAAAGAAAAACAATTTCAGGAATATGCAGATAATATTCGGTTGATGAAGCAGAATACCAAAGAGAACCAAGATGCATTGATGAAAATATTGGATAGTCTATTTGCCTTTACTCCTGACCCACAAACAAAGGGAAAAAAGATGATTTCCATTCATCCTGACTTGACGGAGAAATCGCTGGATGCCGTAGTTGCAAAAACACGCGAGGCTATATTAAAATTATATACAACATGCGAAAAAGATTTTTACAAAGGTTTACAATTGTTTGAGGCAATCGTATGGAAACAAATGTTGGATACTTCCGTAAAACAGATTGACAATTTAAAACTAGATATCAACAATGAAATGGCTGCGCAACCTGAAGACCTACCAAAACCAGGACAACAACCGTATCCAGGGTTTATGGGGCAACCGAACGCGGGTCCTCAAGATGGTCCTACTGCACCAATGCCAGGTGCACCTGGAAACTACTACAACAACCAACAGAATTACAATATAAAACAAGAGGTTAATCCAGAAAAGAAAGATGATGAAAGTGAAAGTGAAAGTGAAAGTGAAAGTGAAAGTGAAAGCGAAAGTGATGATGAGAAAGATAAAAAAAAACAAGCGTATGAAAAGGTAGTGACACCACAACAACTTGTAAACTTCAATCCTGCTGCAAATCCTATTGTACCATTACCACGACAACCATACAACCCTAACTTTGTGGATCTTACTAGACCTAGACCAAACTTCGTACATTCCATTGAAAGTAAAGAGGTAGGAATTGGTGAACAAAATAATAATAATAATAATACTGCTACGTTAGCAGCACTCACTCCTGTGAAAAAAGAACCTGTTTATGATTCTAGACCTCTGTATAATGCTAACAACACAACTGTTACGCCTGCTACTGTTACTCCTGAGAAGAGTGTCATGAACGAATTAACATCAGATATAACAGGGTTATTTTCGAAAGTTAATGATGATACTAATTTAAAGAAAAATGTAAATTTTATGGATGAATCTACTCCTCCTAGTGTCAATAATGAATTTATAACACCAAAAAAGTCGAGAGAAGTGGAGGATACACCGACCTCACCACACGTATTGAACTTGGATTCTAATATATACCGTGAGAGACAAGAAGGACTATTTTGTGGCAAACATGCAATAAACCATTTATTGGGAGGTCCAATAGTATCTAAGGATGACATGGGGACATATTGTGCTGAATGTAGCAACAGTCCGGAACCTGTATGTGGTGATTTAGGTGAAAATTGTGATATATCTGTATTGATTTATATTCTCGCTACAAAAAAGGAAAAAGTAGGAGATTTCAAACTCGTTGTTATGCCCGAAGAGGTTGAATTAACTGATGAATGTATTCAAAATTTAGATAATGTATACTTTGACGTAAGATCAGAACATTGTATAATGAATCATTTATATAAAAATGTACTTGGATGTATTGTACGCATAAATAATAATCATTTTGTGACATATAAAAATAACAATGATGGAACATTTTCTCTTCTAGATTCTTTGAAAACAGATACAAATGTTCCAGAATTTGAACCAGTAAATTTGGCAACAGCATTAATGAAAGAAAATGTAACTGGTATTATTATTGTAAAGGAAGGAAATGCACATGTATTAACGTGTAATGCGAATAAGAAAATAGGTAAATTAGTTGACGTTCACATCAAAAAGATTGAAGCAAGCCAACTTCAAAATGATAGTAATCGTAATTTAAATGTAGATGAAAAGATAAATACAAGTACAGAAACAACATCCGAGTCTGTTCCTGCTGATGCTCCAGATAATACACAGACATATATAAATGACGCTCAACATGGACATACACCAGCAACAGCTACTTCTGAATCGATACCGTATGATACCGATGGTGCAGAAAATTCTAATGCTGCTTTGGGTACTGCATTTTATACAAGAGGAGAATCGAATGAGAATACACCCAGCACCACAACAAAAATAAACCCAGATAAACCAAACAAAACCACAGAAAGAACCGCGTCCGAGACTGCTCCTGCTGCTGATGTCCCGGAAGGAAAAACTACAGCAGAAACTACAGCAAATAACAAAAACGCTACAGCCTCTGGATGGGATTTGAATAATCTTTTCGATAAAGCGAAAATTTTAACAAGCAACACTTTTAATAGAATACGCTCTAATGAAGAAGAAGATAGACATACTCCATTGAATTCTGAAGATTCAAGTAATGATGAAGATAATGATGAAGTTAATCAAAAAGCAAGAGAATATACAAAATCAGTAAGAAATTTGTTTAAAGGAATAAGCTCTAATGAAGAAGAAGATAGACATATACATTCTGGTACCCGTAATGAGGTTTCGACAAATGATGATGTAGAAGATGTTGAAATGAATGTAGATTGTACAATAAATTGTGCAGGAATGGAAGATCCCGAAAGTATTGCGATATGTATACAAAAAAATATGTTCGATATAGATGATAACTTATTAGTTATTAATAAGAAGAATGAGACAAACCAACGTGATGAAGATAATGCAGGAGGTAGACTAACTAAACAAAACACAAACTTAAAAAAAGAAAATACAACATGTAAAGTAAGGTATAACAAAATTAGCGGTAGTAAATATGACGATGACTATCCATCACTAAAAGGTGGAAAGTCGAGAAGAAAAAAGAAAAGTGCAAAGAAAGGATCGCAGTCAATAAAAAAGAAGCACACAAAAAAACATAGAAAGAATTCACGAAGAAAGACCAAGTCTATGAAACGAGTCAAGAAGTTGAAAAAATAAATAAGATTCCACAAAAAATATAAATATAGATATACGTACTCCTAACCATGATTCCCACACGATTCTTTAGAAACAAACGCTCCAAGGTTCCCTATACGTATTCTCCACCTTTCTTAATCGATACAAGACTAAGAGCGAGACCATCCTATAAAACAACCCATTTATCGTCGTATCAGAACCCTCATTTGCTTAAAAGTTATGCATTGTTACGGTTTAAGAAATAATGACCCCCCAATAAAATCCAATAAAAAATTTATCATTACTAACAAGGTAATGATAAATTTAATTTATTAATTATTTATTTACATGGATAATGCATTGTGAACTTCGCCGTCATTTGGTTTGTAGGCAAGAGCAGCAGACGCCCCAGGACCCACCAAAGGAGACATGCGTGCCACCTCTTCCTCTTCTAAAGTAAGAGGAAAATCGTTCATGGCATCCATAGCATCGTCGGTTTTTGCTTGAGAAGGAAGGAACTTCTTGATGGTGTTGGAACCACCGGACGATCTCATGATAAGTTCATAGGCAGCGTATAAACCAACAAGTCCAATAACAGGATGTCCGTGGTATAAGGAGAATAAAGCCATGGCTAAAATGACTAAATTTCCAAGAGTAGAATCAATCATGGCACCAACCGGTTGAGGAGTCTTCATGCCAGAAAGAATATACACAACGAGTAAAGCCAGAATGACAACTTGATGAGCCTTATAAGACTTGAATAATTTGTTCACAAATTCCATAACAAATATATTTAATTTAGAATTTGAAAATATGTAATTGTATAATATTACGAGAGATTCTTTTTCAAGTACTAGAAGTAATTTATTCTTTAGTTTCCTAATTATTTATTCTTAAAATTGGTATCATTTTCTTGAACCTGTCTTTGGATAACATATATACAATAACAATATTCAATACCATATAACGATACCCAGCTAATACATATAGTAAGCAGGCAAATAAGTAATGGATAAATTTGTACGTAAAGTAAGTTCTTATTCTACAAAGAAACAAAAACAAAAAGAGGATCCTGTGAGAGAATGTTACCTACAATTTGACGGAGGAGCTCGGGGCAATCCAGGTATAGGAGGAGCGGGTGCCGTGATCTATTCGGATGATAAGTTTGAGAACGAACTATGGTCAGGATGCAAGTTTGTAGGTTCTTCCGTAACAAACAATCAAGCGGAGTACGCCGGATTAATATTAGGATTAAGAGAATGCATATCTCGTGAATATAATCGAATTCATGTCGAAGGGGACAGTATGTTGGTTATAAAACAAATGAAAGGAGAATTCAAGATTCATCATGCTTCTCTCCAAATATTATGGAGAGAAGCCAATGCAATTATAAAAGAAATACCTAAAGATCGAATCACATATACACACATACCTAGATCGAAGAATAAGAGAGCTGATAAATTGAGCAATGATGCCATGGACCGCAAAGAAGACGATTCAACCAGCTCTGCTGTTCCAGTAAGCATAGAAAAGGTAAGTGCTGCTTCAATAGATCATGAATGCATAAATACGAATACGACTACCACAGAGGAGCCCCCGTACATAGGTAAAAAGGGGTATACATTATACAAAAATACCCTTGCGTTATCAGATTTAACCAAAATACGAAATGAACTGACAGTGAAACCATATGTTCCAAAGAGTATGGTGGAGTCGAAAGCATTTCCTTTGTATAGGGAGGCACCGAAAAAGATATACATACCCCGTCATTACGGTGAAGAGCATTTTGGAAGCTTACCTGACGATCAAATTAAACTTCCTCGTGGTGACATCATAGAAGATCAATACTGTGAGTTCAATGGTAGTTTGCGAGAGTACCAAATAAACATCGTACAAAAGTACTTGAATTCTGTAAAAAATAGTGGTGGAGGATTGCTAGACGTGGACCCGGGTAAAGGCAAAACGGTAATGGCGTTGAACATAATATCCCAATTAAAAGTGAAAACATTGGTAATTGTTCACAAGAGTTTTCTTTTGAATCAATGGATTGAGCGTATTGAGCAGTTTTTACCTTCAGCGCGCGTCGGAAAAATCCAAGGACAGATCATAGACATAGAAGAGAAAGATATTGTTATAGGTATGCTGCAATCCCTATCAATGAAAGAATATGCATCAGATACATTCGATTGTTTCGGTTTATCCATATATGACGAAACACATCACTTAGGTGCAGAAACGTTCAGTAAAAGTATGTTGAAAATCACGACAAATTATACATTGGGTTTATCAGGAACCATGCAACGTAAAGATGGGTTGACCAAAGTCTTCAAGATGTTTTTGGGAGATGTTATCCACAAAGAGAAATCGAATACATCGGAACATACCGTCATGGTGAAATGCGTGAATTATGCGGTGAATGACGATGAGTTCAATGAAATGAAATACAATTACAAAGGTGATCCGATGTATAGTACGATGATATCAAAACTCTGCACCTACAATCATCGATCGGAGTTTATCTTGACAATAATAAAAACGGAATTGAAACGTGATCCGAACCAGCAAATTATGGTACTAGCTCACAATAAAACATTGATAACCTATCTTCATGATGCGATTGTTCATCGTGACATGGCGACCGCCGGGTATTATGTTGGTGGAATGAAAGAAGAAGCCCTGAAACAAAGCGAGGGAAAAAAGGTTATTATTGCTACTTATGCCATGGCAAGCGAGGGGTTAGATATTAAAACGCTTACTACCTTGATCATGGCGTCACCTAAAACAGACGTATGTCAATCGGTTGGTCGTATTTTGAGGACCAAGCACGCTGCTCCACTAGTCATTGATATTGTAGATTCCCATGATATCTTTGTGGCGCAATGGAGAAAGCGGAAAGCCTACTACATAAAACAAAAATACATGATTGTCTCCGTATCGAACAATAAATACAAAGAATATGCTACCTATATTGAAGAAGTATCGTCTGACGAAATTGATCTAGATGAGGAGATTAAATCAGGAGGAGTTAATGACCTCTCTTTGTGGAATGTAGTTTCAGATCCAAATAAAGCAAAACAAAAAACTAGAGGAGGGTCTCAACCTTCTGTAAATACATTAATGAGCGGAAGCTTGGATAAGCTATCAGACAATACAAATAAACCAAGAGAATTCGTGATCAGCACTAAAACACGAAAGATCAATAAAAGAAATGATAAAGAAGATAACGACGGACAAGCCGAAGAACGTAAAGTGGTATTATTAGATTGTCTTTTAAATATAGATACTAGTTAACTTGAAGACACGAAAAGTAGGATGAGAACAAGAGAATATTATTATTCTTTTCACGTGAATAAATATTTAATATTTAATTTATCTAATTCGTGATAGTAAATATATCTCATAATTATATTCGATCTATTTATTTTTATTCATTTTTATTTGCTTAGTTAATTCCTTTCCACACTTCGTTATAGGGAGGTTGATCTCCAACATGCTTAAAGGTATCCAAGCAGTAGTTTTTGTTCACGATGGGTGCAGGGGAGGCTAAAGAGGATGTGTCTGCTTCTCCAGGCATAGAATAAGAGGGGGTCAATGCAGCGGCATATACGCCATCACCACCCTTCATTGCACGACGACGTCGATGATTTTTTCTGGTATGTTTTCTGGTATACTTTCTGCTCTTTCTGTTACGTCTGCGGCGAGATTTGCCACCAACCTTTGCCAATTCAGTTGTGTTGGTATCAGAAACAAGAGGGGGTGTTCCGGATTCTCCACTTTGAAGTGATCGTTCTGCGTCAATTTCCGCTTGCCCACCTCGTTGGTAACGTCTGCGTTTATGGGTCTTCTTTTTCATATGACGACGTCTGCTGGGACGGCGTTTTTTGGAAGATTTACGTTTCTTATATTTTCCGCCGGTAGATTCCATTTGGAAAACACCATCTTGCTTTAAAGCGTCAGGGCTATTTGCAGGTCCACCACATCCTTGCACAGGACCAACATTGCTCGACATTATTGGTGCCGCGTTATGCGAGTTATCTACGTTAGCAAATAAGGATGACATAATAAAGAATAATTATTTGTCTTATTATATATTATTACGAGAAATAATAATGTACTTGGATAGTTCTAAATAACAGATAAGATGATGTATGTGATATGATAATAATAGCACTCGATCACTAGTCATATGAAATCATGATTCCCATGGTTTCTTCTCCTTAAAATATAATGGGTTGATATTGCTTTTTATATGCTGATTATCTGGAGATACCCTAAATATAGGTTTACCACTTCTATAGAATATGTCCAATTGCTTTTGTCGCCATATCTCTTGCTTTTTTGAATGTTCAGCAATCTCGTAGTCCATTGAAACCCTAAGTATAGGTATCATATCATATAAATAATTAATAAAAAAAGTATTGAATTAATCTGTATACACAAGTAGTTGTTTATTGGACAACTGATAATGGTTGAGTTTTTAATTTTATTTTATATGTATACTTATACTTGATAAGTCTTTATTTCGTGTTACGCTTCGTTTTACGCTTCGTTTTACGCTTCGTTTTACGCTTCGTTTTACGCTTCGTTTTACGCTTCGTTTTACGCTTCGTTTTACGCTTCGGGATGCTCTTTCTAGTGCTTCCGCCAAGTGACCGTGATCGTGGTTTGCGACATCGTAATTTATTTGTT
>Ga0233426_10004421_pt1 | contig 10585 bp, 7 predicted proteins | sample SI_118_April2016_6_FD_179875 | JGI IMG/M metagenome (GOLD analysis project Ga0233426, IMG submission 179875) | Seawater microbial communities from Saanich Inlet, British Columbia, Canada - SI_118_April2016_10_MG | ecosystem: Environmental > Aquatic > Marine > Inlet | place: Canada: British... | reverse complement strand
TTTCACGCCGGCTCTTTTAGCGGCGATAACTTTTTCTCTGATGCCTCCGACAGGGAGCACTCTGCCAGTGAGGGTGAGTTCTCCGGTCATGGCAATATCTCTGTTTAGTTTCCTGTTTTTTGCGAGGGAAAGCAGAGCGGTTGCCATTGTGACGCCGGCACTTGGGCCGTCTTTCGGCGTGGCGCCTTCAGGTACATGTAGATGTACAAATGCGTCCTTAAAGAAATCTGTTTCGCCACCGAGTATGTCTAGGTGCGATGAGACATAGCTATAGGCAATCTGTGCAGACTCTTGCATCACGTCACCTAATTGCCCCGTTAATTTTAGTCCCTGCTGCCGGTCGTGTACAAGAGACGCCTCAACTGCCAGCGTAGTGCCACCCATTGCCGTCCACGCAAGCCCATTGATAACACCCAATCCTCGCTGTGGCCTTTGTTTTTTGAATATAGGAGCACCAAGATAGTGTTCAACTTCTTTGATGCCGACGCTGATACTTTTCTTACCTTGCTCAAGTAACTCAACGATAGCTTTTCTAACGATTCTTCCCAGTTGCTTCTCAAATGCCCGAACGCCAGACTCTCTTGCATAACCATCAACGACTGCGCGCAGAGCGCCATCTGTGATTTTCAGTTTGGATGTACGTAATCCGGCTTTTTGTAATTGACGCTTCCACAAGTGGTGTTTACCTATTTGAACTTTTTCTTCTGTCAGATAACCCGCCAGTCTGATTGTCTCCATACGGTCAAGCAACGGTCCAGGAATGGTGTCGAGTTGATTAGCAGTGCAGACGAACAGTACCTTGGATAGGTCGACGCGAAGATCTAGGTAGTGATCAAGGAATTCATTGTTTTGTTCCGGGTCCAGAACTTCCAGCAACGCCGAGGCTGGGTCGCCTTGATAGGAGGCGCCAATCTTATCGACCTCGTCCAGCATGATCACCGGGTTGCTGACGTCGACTTCTTTTAGTGCTTGGATTAGTTTGCCTGGCATGGCGCCGATATAGGTTCTTCTGTGCCCTTTGATCTCTGCCTCGTCTCTCATGCCTCCAAGACTGAAGCGATAAAATTTTCTGCCAAGGGCATTGGCGATTGACTTGCCGATTGAGGTTTTGCCAACCCCAGGTGGACCCACTAACAGGAGTATTGAGCCTGATATCTCTCCCTTGTAAGCGCCTACGGCGAGAAATTCAACAATACGCTCCTTAACATCGTCCAGACCATCGTGGTCCCTGTTCAGCGATTTACGAGCGAGTACGAGATCAAGCTTGTCGTCGCTTGTCACGCCCCAAGGTACAGAGGTAACCCAGTCCAGATAGTTTCTGGTAACGCCATATTCTGCTGAAGATGGGTCAAGGACCTGCAGCTTTTCCATCTCCTCTTTGATGCGCTCAACAACGTGGTCGGGCACATTTCGCTTGAGTAGTCGTTCGCTAAACTTCTCCGAGTCGGCCTGGCGATCGTCCTTTGAGATCCCCAGTTCTTTCTGAATTACTTTGAGTTGTTGATGAAGAAAAAACTCTTTCTGTTGATCGCTGACCTGTTGTTGTACCTGTTCATTGATCTGTGCCTGCAGTTTTGCTGCGTTAAGTTCGGTTTGCAGCAGAATAAGCACTTTTTCCATTCTTGGAATGAGCGGTAACGTTTCGAGTATTTCCTGCATCTCGACGGGTTTGGCTGAAGTGATCGCAGCAGCAAAATCCGCTAGAGGTCCCGGTTCGCTTGTATCGAAGTAGTTCAAATACTGCTTCAACTCTTCGTTGTAGAGAGGGCTTAGCTTCATCAATTCCTTGATGATATTGATCATTGCCGTGGCATAGGCTCGCACCTGGTTGGCATCTTCATTAACAGGAGATTCTAGGTATTCGACCCTTACAACAAAAGGTGGTTGCTTACGAATCCACTCTACGATGCGGAAGCGCTTCATGCCCTGGGCAACAAACTGTAGTTTGTCTTTGACTTCATTCAGATGATGAATGCGTGCGACACATCCAATCTCGGCAATATCTCCTGCTTCTGGTATTGCTCTACCATCAGGCATGGTGGCATAGCTCAAAGCAATAATTTTATGGGCGGATTCGGCAGTTTTTCTTATGCCGGGCCCCCAGGGTTGCTGGTCGACCACGACGGGTTGGACCAGAACGGGAAAATACGGCCTGGATGCTAGTGGAATCAGTTGAAGTGTGTCTGGTAATAACTCATCCGGTCTTGCGATTGCGGTTGAGGGATTACTATCATGGGGAATAAATTCGCTACTCATGGTGGTATCTATTGCTTGAATAATGATGGCTCGTAGCAGGTAGATTGGGTCGAAATTGACCTTTTCAAGCGTCTCTTTGCAGGGAAGTTTCCGTTTCGGCATATTGTTGATCAAGCTTTTCCCGAATCTCCGCATAAGCTGATCGCGTTATTTTATATCGGGTAATCAGATAGATTGGGATGAAATGTAGTAGGGGTAATGCGATCCCTACAGTGATACCCAGATGAGTAATGGTCTGAGACGGTATCTCTGAGGGTAAAACATTGGTTGGAAACTGAATAAGCGTGAGAACTAACCCACCCATCATGATGCCAACACCGGAAATTGCCTTGCCCGAAAATGATAAAGCAGCATTGAACATGGCTTCCTGTCGGTAACCAGTTCTGAGTTCATGGTCGTCGAGGGTATCGGCGATCAACGAAGCGGAAATAATACCTTGCACGACAGCAATACCCGCACTTAGCACGCCAGTGCTCACCAGAATAATCAAAAGCCGTGGGTCACCATTGTCGGGAAGCACATCCAGAAAGCGCAGACTGACTAGGAATACACCGTCCAGAACACTCGCTACCGCAGCAATAATCAGGATGTCTCTTTTGTCCCAATTCCGCTGAAGATAGGCGACCATCGGAAAAGCTAGGATAGCGCCGATAGCAGAGAAGGCGAACCAGCGGAGGTCCTCGGTCTCGAACCCCCAGAAAAACGTGGTCATGTAAATGCCAAGATTTGTCGTCGTGCCTGAAATTGCCGAAGAAACCAGAACGATGATAAAGAGCAGCGCAAATTGTTGATTCTTTAATGCTCGCCACAACTCGGTCGCTGTCGTCGAAAAACTGAATCGGGTTCGGGGACCCGTATGTTGTCGCAGATAAGGGATTTCCCTCTTTGTAAGCAACGTGGTTGCCAGCGCGCCGCCGGTGAGTAGCAAACCGGCAGACATGGCGAGTACAGGATAGCCTTCGGGATTAAGCTGTCCCACCGGAAAAGCCTCGGTTCCCGGCATGACAAATGTGAAGATGAATAGCGGGAAGCATACGGCGATAAGCCAGCCAAGGGCGTAGCGATAGGCCATGACAGAGGTTCTGTCCTCGTAGTCGTCGGTCAATTCAGCCGCAATCGCCGCCCAGGGGACAAAATAGAGCGTCATAAAACCTCTGGTTGCCAGAGTAAATCCAAGTAACCAGGCAAAAAGGGTGATTTCTTGTAATCCCGCGGGAGGCGAAAATAGAAGAAAGATGCTTAATCCAAGTGGCAGAGATGCAATCAGCATTAGCGGGTGGCGACGCCCCCACCTTGTTCTCAGGTTGTCTGAGAGAGAGGCAACCAAAGGATCCGTAACCGCGTCAAACACAATGGCGACTGCGAGTGCCGTTGATACGAGAAAAGCGTCCATTCCAAGGATCTGACTGTAGTAGAGTAGTGCAAACGTATTAAAAACCCAGTTTTTTACTGTGTCGGGAATAGCGCCGACACCCTGGCTAAGTTTTGTCCGAAAGCCCAGTTTTATTGTTCTTTGTTTCCGGTGGTAAATGGGTCTTGGTGTCGTCATTTTGTCTCTGAAATTATTGTCTTTAAGTAAAAACGCTCCCAACGACTATAATCTATCAATCAGTGAGATGTAATAGCTTGTCAGTAGTCTCCAGTGTTCTTTAGAATGGCGGTGTCCGCTTGGCGGGCATTTTGACTGGCTCATTAGTGAACCAGATTGATAGCAGAAGCAGGAACCAGATAATGGATCATTCGAATTACGCCATTGATGAAATGATATCGGCAAAATCAATTGCCGCGCGGGTTGAGGCATTGGCAAAAGAGATTACAGCGAATTATAACGATGCGGATAAATTAGTTGTTGTTGGTTTGCTGAGGGGGTCCTTTGTATTCATTGCAGACCTTGTTCGTGAACTGAAGATGCCGGTGGAAGTCGACTTCCTAGAAGTATCGTCGTACGGTGACGCGATGACAAGCTCAAGGGAAGTGAGGATTCTCAAGGACTTGAGAGGTGAGATAAACGGGTTGGATGTCCTGCTTGTTGAAGATATTGTTGATACCGGCCACACGATGCATCATGTGCAAGCACTGTTAGAATCTCGTGAGCCAAGGTCGCTTGAGGTTTGTGCGCTGCTTGATAAGCCATCAAGACGCGAGGTCGAGGTCGATGTGCGTTGGATAGGATTCGAAATCCCTGACGAATTTGTGGTGGGGTACGGCATTGACTACGCCCAGCGTAATCGCAATCTGCCTTTTATCGGTAAAGTTAGGCTGTTTGATCCTTCCTGAATGGGCAGGGATAAATAGAGCGAGTTAACCGAGGTAGTAGTCCATCAAAGTGAGGTCTTGCTCGCCGGCTTCAATACGTGCGATGGTCTGCAGATGCACTTCATCGGGACCGTCATAAATTCTGAATGCTCTGGCTTTGCCGAATGCTCTCGCGGCAGGCGTGTCGTTTGTCACACCTTTCGCACCATAAAGCTGCACTGCCCGATCAGCAATTGACTGATAAATTCTCGCGACAGCAACTTTTATCATTGATATTTGTTTTCGTGCGGCTTTATTGCCGATTGTGTCTAGTTGGTGTGCAGCCCTTTGAACAAGCAAACGTGCTTGATCCAGTTCTATCCGCGACAGACTGATCGCTTCCTGTGTTGAACTGTACTCATCAATGCGTTTACCAAAGGTCGTTCGTTCCTGTGAGCGTTTGACCATCAAGCTAATCAGCACTTCACATTCACCAATTGCGCGCATGCAATGATGAAGTCTCGCCGGTCCAAGCCGTGCTTGACCAATCGCAAATCCTGCGCCTAGCTCCCCGAGTAGATTTTCTGCAGGAATCCTGACGTTTTTCATTTCGAATTCAGGGTGACGATTAGTCGGTGACAGATGATCGAACACCGGTAAATTCCTCATGATGCTGATACCCTCGGCATGTCTTGGCACGAGGAACAGAGACTGGCGTTTTGATTTTGGAGCGTCACTATCAGTCACACCAACCACAACAATTAGTTCACATTTCTCATGGGTTGCGTTTGAGGCGAACCATTTTCTGCCGTTGATGACATATTCGTCTCCGTCACGAACAATGCTTGTCGCTAGATTTGTTGGATCCGATGAAGCGACAAGTGGTTCAGTCATGGCAAAAGCAGATCCAATCTCCCCATTAAGTAGGGGGGCAAGCCATTTCTCTTTTTGTTGCTCCGTGGCAAACAACTGCAGGAGCTCCATGTTGGGTACATCCGGTGCGTGACAGTTGAATACCCGCGAAGCCCACTCCAATTTGCCTAGCACCTCTGCGACACCGGTGAACTCGAGGTTCGAGAGTCGTGTGCCAGGCTCGTTGTCATCAAGCCTTGGAAGCGCCATATTCCAAAGGCCGAGGGCTTTTGCTTCCTGTTGGAGAGTACGCTGGATTGTGGGGACAGCTTCTCCGGCAGCGGCTTGTTCTAGCCATAGCTTGTGATTTGGTAAGATGCGGTCGTTAAAAAATGACTCGACCTGATCTCTTATCTCGATGGCGCGGAGGGGTAGTTCAAACATCGAGTTAAGCCTGTGCTGACAGAAGTCAATATAATACCCCCGTCATTGTCACAGGTCAGCCGTAATTTTTCGATAACGCTTATCGCCTGATCATGACCGTATGAACATGAGGGAAAAGATTAGTTTTGCAATTCTGGGACGACCGTCAGCGCGAGAATTGCGCGATTGTTATGGCGACCGTTGAGTTTGGCGATAAAATTGAGGAAGCGCATTTGCCAACGGTACTTAGCATCAAACAAGCGGTAAATGTCTTCAATTTTGGCTGAATCCGTGACGATCGCTGCCGTCCCCGATTCCCAGATATCATGCTTCAGTTTGCCCCGCATGTCACAGGGTGCTATTGCCATTTTACCGTTGTTTCTAATCCGCTTTACTTTGCCAGCTTTTGATTCCGAGAAGACATAATACTCCCCATTATCGCCGGCAAGCCATACCGGTGTTCTGACTTCTCGACCATCTTTTCGATAGGTTGCAAGGTTGACGTAGGTTTCAACAGCAGGATTAAACTTCATATTTCTAATTACTCTAATTTCGTCAGTTTAAGCATAAACCTGTCGGTGTCGCCATATAGACCAGGTGTGAACGCGCCTTTGGTTTTGACATCCTTGAGTTTGGCAAGGATATTGCTGGTTGGATGCCTAGATCAATCAAGTCTCTGACTATACCTCGCTAGTGTCTTAAACGGAAAATCTGTGTTTGATTGATGCGAACGACTTTTTCGTAATGTCAGGCAGAATGTCGCCAACGAATGACAGCGAATTCGAAGTGTGACGATTGTGATGTAGATTTGCTACAGTTGGGTAGAAATAACGGCAAAACAAGAAACCAGAGGGGTAAAAAGATGACAATCACGAAAATTGAAACAGGTACAGAACATCTACTGGCTGAAAATAATGATGGCGTGGCTGTACTCACGCTGAATCGCCCAGAAGCAAGAAACGCGATGTCAGGGGAGATGAATGCGGCGCTGCAAAAAGTGCTGGCTGATGCGGAGCTTGATCATGAGATTAAGTGCATTGTACTCACGGGTGCAGGTAAGGGTTTTTGTGCAGGAGGTGATGTCAAAGGCATGGCAAGTTCCGGCGATGGCACTGTGGGTCCGCGGACAATAGATCAAGCGATTCACGCTCAACGTGTTAATCAGCGAGCGACGGCTGGCAAATTGTTCAAAATGCCCAAACCGACGATAGCCGCGCTGCCGGGTGCGGCTGCGGGCGCGGGTCTATCCTTTGCGCTGGCGTGTGATATGCGAGTAATGGCATCTAACGCGATCATGACGACTGCATTTGCTCGGGTAGGTTTTTCTGGTGACTACGGTGGTACCTATTTCATGGCGCAACTGGTGGGTACAGCCAAGGCGAAAGAGTTGTACTATTTGTCAGACCGCGTTAGCGCAGATGAAGCGCTAAGACTTGGACTAACGAATTGGGTCTGCGAGCCAGATGAGCTGCAGGCTAAAGCGCTTGAAATTGGTCATCGCATATCCTCTGGCCCTACTGTTGCCTATCGTTACATGAAAGAGAATCTCAACCGGGCGCTTGCCGGTGATGTCGATGATTGTATGGATCTTGAGGCGACTCACCATGTGCATTGTGGTCAGACTCAAGATCACAAAGAAGCCAGTAAAGCCTTTGTCGAAAAGCGTGAGCCCGTGTTTATCGGTAAATAGCAGAGCATAAGTCGTTGCAGGGGAGCGTTGACTCAACCGTGGAAAGCTTGAGTCAGTAACCCTTGTTAGCAACAGCGAGGTTTGGGTGAATTAACCCTGGGCCGTTGCGCTGTTGACTGGATCCTGCTGCTGGCCTCTCACAAGTTTACCGGGTAATGCGCCAGTTGCTTCACCTGATTGATAAATAACAGTGCCCGAAACCATCGTTGAAACGATACCGTTTGCGTGCTGTAACAGTCGTTTACCCCCGGCGGGTAGATCGTGGACGATATGTGGTGTCTTCAAGCTGAGCGCCTCATAGTCAATGAGGTTGATATCAGCTTTGTAACCAGGCGCTATCAAGCCTCTGTCTTTGAGCGAATACAGTTCCGCGGGTTGGCGGGTCAGCAAATGAATCGCCTTTTCGAGTTCAAAACTCTTTCGTTCCTTAACCCACTTGGTGATGACATAAATATTTGCGCTGGCATCGCAGATAGAGCCAACGTGTGCACCGCCATCACCCAGAGCAGATACAGTGTTTGGGTGCGTTAGCAATTCAGGTATGTGATCGGAGAAGTTGGCTGCAGGAATATATATGAGGTTGTTGCCATTATTCCCAAGAAAATAGTCGTATAACCACTCAACCGGTTCAACGCCCTCAGCCTGTGCGCGTGCAGCAACAGATGTATCTGGCGCGGGCAGATATTCAATGGGTTCCTCTAACGGATACATTTTGTCGAAGCGACGACTGAACAACTTAACGAATATGTGCGGTTGATCAATATCTTCCCCAAGAATTTGCGATTTGATCTCAGGGGTTTTCAGTTTAGCTATCTTCTCATTCCAAGGTAGATCCTCAAGTGACCTAAAAGTTGGTCTAGGTGAGAATGGACTCATTGAAGCAGGGTGCCCCATCAGCATACCAACGGGTCGTGAAAGCACCTGACCGCGGATATCTAGTCCCTCTGACTGTGCATGTTCGATATGGTCTAATTGCTGGCGCCATAAATCAGGCTGGTTATCCAGATGAAGCAGGGTAAAGGTACCTTTTGCCCCGGTTGATTCGCTGGTGCTTCGGAGAATACTGAACTCCTCATCCAAATCTTCCCAATCGGATATCAGCTGAAATACGTGTCCTTTTTCGCCTGATAGCGCCAGACCTAACTGCTTCAATTCGTGTGTTGCAGCTTTGTAGGTGGGTACGGGGCTGCCGGTGCTGGTTCTATGCACGAGTGTGCGGGAAGTAGAAAAGCCGACACCACCGGCGTTGACACTCTCTTCAATAACAGCCTGCATTTTAGAGATATCTTCATCGGTGGCTGTTTCGCGATTCACCGCACGCTCACCCATCACAAACACCCGAACCGGGCCATGGGGCACTAGCGCAGCGACATCGATATCTCTGGGTTTTGCATCAAGTGTATCCAGATACTCAGGAAAGCTCTCCCAGGTCCAGGGTAGTCCCTCGGCCATCGCAGTTTCGGGAATTTCCTCTACACCTTCCATCAACTGGATCAAGACGTCGCGATCTTCCGGTTTGCAGGGTGCAAACCCAACGCCGCAGTTGCCCATGACCACTGTGGTAGTGCCAAGATTAGAAGAAGGGTTCAGGTGCGAGTCCCAGGTAGCCTGGCCGTCATAGTGGGTATGCACATCAACGAAACCGGGTGTAACGATAAGTCCAGCAGCATCTATTTCGTTTGAAGCGGTATCTGGTAGGTTTTCGCCAACGGCCTGAATCAAGCCATCTTTTACTGCAACATCGAGGATGCCGGATTTTCCGCCGCTGCCATCGACAACGTGCCCGTTTCGAATGATGAGATCATATTCAGCCATACCGCTTCTTCCTGTAATTTCTTATCGACCATGTTTTTATCATAAACCACCAACTCGCGCTAATCGTCATTTTCCGCTGCAAGGGAACCAGCTTGCGGAGATTTTCCTTTTCGACGGTTGAGCGTCAGGACGGATCGCTAGGAGGCACCGACAGATAGCAAGTTCTGCACCGGTTGGTAAAGCGCCTCAAGATAGGCCTTGTCTTCAGCCGCCAGTTCAATTTTGGTCGCTTCAACAAGATCGGATAGTTGCGCTTCCTTCGAAACGCCAACAACGGGAGAGGTGACACCTTCAACAGTAAACAGCCATGCCACGGCGATTTGGGCCGGTTTTTTGCCGTATTTCTCCGCCACTTCGACAACCCTATCGGCAATTTTGAAGATGTTGTCGCCTCGATAGAGTGATTCAGTTCGCTTTCTATCCTGTCCGGAAGATCTGGCGGTCAACCCTTTATCAAAGCTGCCCTGGTAAGCCCCCGCCAGTATTCCCCTAGCAAGAGGCGACCAAGGTGTCACCGCGACGCCACTATTCACGCAATAAGGAATCATTTCACGTTCTTCTTCGCGGTAGATAAGATTTAGGTGATTCTGCATCGAAATGAACTTGGTCCAGCCGTTTCGTTCCGCAGTCATTTGTAACTCAGCAAACTGCCAGGCAAACATAGAGGATGCGCCGAGGTAGAGCGCCTTGCCAGCCTTCACGACATCATTAAGCGCTTCCATCGTTTCCTCTATGGGTGTTTGTGCCTGACCGGGAATGCCGTGGGGGTGGCGATGAATGATGAGCTGGTCAATGTAATCGTGACCTAATCGTTTCAAGGAACGGTCCACGCCTTCCAGGATGTGTTTTCGAGAAAGTCCTCCCTGATTTGCTGCACGACCCATCGGCATGGATACCTTGGTTGTCAGCACGTATTCGTCTCGTGACAAGAGCTCCTTCAATACTTGGCCCACAACCAGTTCTGAGGCACCAATACCGTAGATGTCGGCGCAGTCGAAGTAGTTAACGCCTTGTTCAATCGCTGCTTTGAATATGGGGCGTGCTTTATCCGTACCGAGGGTCCAGTCGCCCTGGTGGCCACGGCCCGGCTCACCAAAATTCATTGTGCCCAAGCAGAGTTTTGAAACCCTTAAGCCCGTGTTTTCTCCAAGTCGAACGGAATCCAGCATCTTATTTCTCTTTCCTCATCCATCGACTGGTCGATGCGACATCTTCGATGGGTTCTTCAGCTTTCTTCCAGCCTCCGAAGCCAGGCTCCAGGTGGGCGACATCAGTAAATCCCATTTCCCTTAGTGCTTTGGTTGCGAAAACGCT